>Ga0070741_10007075_pt1 | contig 23565 bp, 21 predicted proteins | sample Coa_R1_4_FD_66440 | JGI IMG/M metagenome (GOLD analysis project Ga0070741, IMG submission 66440) | Surface soil microbial communities from Centralia Pennsylvania, which are recovering from an underground coalmine fire - Coalmine... | ecosystem: Environmental > Terrestrial > Soil > Unclassified ...
GTGTCGCGCACGCGTTTTTCGCCGTAAACCGCGAGCAGGCCGTCGGTGACCTTGAACGCGCCGCCGAAATAGCCGACCTCCTCGCCCATGATGAACACGCGCTCGTCGCGATCCAGTTCCTCGCGCAGCGCGGCGTTCAACGCTTCCCGGTACGTGATCCTCGCCATCCTGCCAACCCCCGTCAGGATTCCTCGACGTAAACGCCCTTGCCCAGTTCGTCGGGTGAAGGCTCGGGACTCTCGTCGGCGAACTTGACGGCCTCCTCGACTATCCTGGCGACCTCGGCGTCGATTTCGGAGAGCTTCGATTCCGCGACGTGCCGCTCGCCGACGAGACGGCGGCGCATGTTCTTGATGGGATCGCGCTCCTGCCAGATGCGTTCCTCGCGCTTGGAGCGGTACTCCGCCGGATCCGACATCGAATGCCCGCGAAAGCGGTAGGTCACGGCCTCGATCAGCGACGGGCCGTCGCCCTCGCGGGCGCGCGCCACCGCCTCCATCGTCGCCCCGTAAACCTCGAGCACGTCCATCCCGTCCACGCGTACGCCGGGCATCTTGTAGGGCTCGGCGAAGCGGTAAAGCTCCTCCTGGCAGATAGCGTTCTGCACCAGCGTCCCCATCCCGTAAAAATTGTTCTCGCAGACGAAGACCACCGGGAGCTTCCATAGCGAGGCCATGTTGAGCGATTCGTGAAACGCGCCCTGGGGAAGCGCGCCGTCGCCGAAGAAGCAGCAGACCACCTCTGGACCCTCGTTGTATTGCACCGAGAGGCCGAGCCCGGTTGCGATCGGAAGTCCGCCGCCCACGATCGCGTACCCGCCCATGAAGCGCAGATCCTGATCGAACAGGTGCATCGAGCCGCCGCGGCCGCGCGAGATGCCGGTGACCTTGCCGAACAACTCCGCCATCACCGCCTTCGGGTCGGCACCCTTGGCCAGACAGTGTCCATGCTCGCGGTAGGTGGAGACCACGTAGTCCTTGTCATAGAGCGCGTAGATCGCGCCGACCGCCACCGCCTCCTCGCCCGCGTACAGATGGCAGAATCCGGTGATCTTGCCGCGCGCGTACATCTCCGCGGTCTTCTCTTCGAACTGCCGGATCAGCACCATCCTCCTGTACAGTTCCAGGAGCTGCGCCTCGTGAAGGGTGAGCAGCGCGCGCTGCGCCGTGTGTTTGTCGCGTTCCAGCGCCATAAATCACCTTCATCGTCCACGCTAGACGAATGGCGGCTGTTACGCAAGAAAAGGGCGGTCAACATGCGTAAAGTTATCGTCAAGTAATATACAGTTGGTAACCCGGGCGTCATCCGCGCCCCGCGCCGGCGCGAAACGCTCAGATGAGCCTGAGCTGCGAGACCGCCGCCACCGGCGCGAACGAGCGGCGATGAATCGGCGAAGGGCCGAGCCGCTCCAGTATCTCCATGTGATCCGCGGTGCAGTAGCCCTTGTGCCGCGCGAAACCATACTCCGGGTACTGCTCGTCATAAGCGATCATGATTCGGTCCCGCGTCACCTTGGCCAGAATCGATGCGGCCGCGATACAGAAGCTCTTGCGATCGCCTCCCACGATCCGCGTCTGCGGAAGCCGCAGCCCCGGAATCCTCCGCCCGTCAACCAGCACGTGCCCCGGCACGCACCCGAGCGCCCCCAGCGCCCGCTCGCTCGCCCGCATCGTCGCCCAGAAGATGTTGTAGCGATCGATTTCCTCGACCTCGGCGATTCCCACGCCGATCGCCAGCGCCCGCTCCCTGATCGCATCATGCAGCTCCTCGCGCTTTTCGGCCGGAAGCTGCTTGGAGTCATGCACGCCCTTGATGAAGGTCTCCGGAGCGAAGATCACCGCCGCCGCCACCACCGGCCCGGCCATCGGCCCCACGCCGGCTTCATCGACTCCCGCGACGGCCTCGATTCCCGCGCGCCACAACCTGCGCTCATGGCGCAAATCAGGATGACGACTCATCGCTAGGCCAGCCTCTTAAGCCGCGCCTGCCGCACGGTCTCGGCGATGCGCGCCGGATCGGGGATATGGCCCATGCGGATCACGAAGTCGGTGCTCGCCGCCGATGCGACCGTCACGTCGCCCAGGCCGAGCAGCCGCTGGAACATCCGCTGCGAAACTTCGACCGAGCGGATATCGGCAAGTTCCATCTCGCGCCGATAGGTGGACAAAAGCCCGCGCCGCTCGATTATTCGATCGGAGGTCACGCTCCAGTCCGCGACGCGGTTGGCAAGCGCTCCTCCCGCGATGAGCACGAGACCGGCGCCGACCAGACCGAAGCCCACCTTCCAGAGGTTGTGCTGAACGTAGAGCGTCCGAAATCCCAGCCCCGCCAGCAGCGTTCCCACGACAAAGAAGTTGGCGTATCGCCACAGCGACGGCCGCACCTTGAGGAGGGCGTACTCGCGCACCGCCGCCGGACGCGGCGCAAACAGCCGCGCGCCGCATCGCGAGCAGAACGCCGCACCCTGAAGGGCTTCAAAACCGCACTGGGAACATCGCATCGCGCCGCCCTGCCGCTCCTCCGCACATCTTCACCTCGCGATTATTGGAAGGAGAATAGCGACGGTCAAACCGCACGGACGCTTCTGTCCACCGCGATTGTTCGGCGCTGCCGGGATGACGGAGGCGTTCCTGCTCTCTACGGAACGATGCTAACCCTCTCGCGCAGCGTCGTCGGAAAGATCGCCGGATCGGACGGCGCAAGATAGTTCTGAGGGTCGAAGTCGCGTCCGTAGCTCAGGATCTCGACGGCGCCGCTTCTATAGACGATCACCTGCGAATAGCCGAAATATGGCGTGGCGCCGCTCTCCGCCCATCCCGGGTCCGGCCTGGTACCGCCGTTGCCCGCGATGACCTGCCAGGTGTGCCGGAGGTCTGGCATGTCGGGAACAGGAGGGCGGCTGATGTCCCATAGATGCACGTGCGCGGCCATATAGCCGTCCACGTCAGCCAGGTTCATCTCGCTCCAGAACGCATCGCGATTTGCCGGATTGACGTCCAGCGATTGCTCGCCGGAGGTGGCGATTGCTGGAACGAAGGCCGGCTTGTGCCCGAGGACGAAGATGTGCGCGATCGCGGTGTTCGAAACCGCCTTGTCAAGATCATTTTGAATCCAGTGAACCGGCACCGTCGCCACCGCGCCGTACGGGTCGGTGTTGACCACGACGAAATGCGTGTTGCGGTAGCGAAAGGAGTACGTGAGCCGGCTCTGGTCGGTTGCGAGCTCGTCGGGTCCTCCCGGACCCGGGCCGTTGTCACCCGCGATATATTCGCTCATCGCGTCCAGCCACACATCTTCCGCACCGGGATTCGAGGTCTGGCTGCCCTTGGACCCGATAAGCATCTCGTGATTGCCGGGAATCGCGACCAGCCGGATCGAATGAGCATGCCCGAGCGGAGAGTCGCGGTAGAGCTTTTTCCAGTTCTCGAGTTGATCGCGCAGCTTGGCAAGGTCGGCATTCAGGCCGAGCACCAGGTCTCCGACCACGAACGCGATCGTGGGCCGGGGCTTGAGGCGCGGAATCTCCGCGAAGTCGCGCTCGAGCTGGGCAAGATTGGCGGTGCTGGGGTTGTCCGGCGTCGCATCCGCGGCGAGCACCCGATCGCATCCCACGAACACGAACGAAAACGCCACCGGCGACGGACTCGTGGAATCATTGGAGGAGCCGCCGCATCCCGCCGCCGCAACCATCGCCGCGATCAGAAACACGAAGAAGGGCCGGACCCGATCGTATGCCGCCGAAGTCCCCAACGCCGCGGCAATATAAACGACCAGCATCCGCCTGGGGAAGCATCCGGCGCGTCCTGCCGCCCCCGAGGCGGACACTTCCGTTCAACAGGTGCGGGCGGGTATTTTCGCTCAGCCAGAGGAGCACCGGAAACGGCGCCTTTACTCCATGAATTCGGTCTGATACGTTGGACGGCTAACGAAGGAAGATAGGGAAAAGTAAGAGCTCCTGATGCCCCTTTCTGTCGCCCGAAAACGGGAAATAGTTCAAGCCAACGCTCGAAGCGCCAACGACAGCGGCTCGCCTGAAGTGCAGATCGCTCTGCTCACCGCGCGCATCGAGCAGCTTACCTCGCACCTCAGCACCCATGCCAAGGACCATCACTCCCGGCGTGGTCTGCTAAAGCTGGTCGGCCAGCGGCGAAGGCTGCTGGACTACCTGCACTCGCGCGACTACGCCCGTTACAAAGGGCTGATTGAAAAGCTCGGCATCCGGAGATAGGCCGCATTCCATCAAGGCCGCTCCCCCATCCGTTCGCGGGAGGCGCGGGCCCGAATCAGCCATCCGGCTGTCTTTTGGGCGCACCGTTCGAGGTGCCCGGCGGAACATGAAGCTCCGCAGTCGTTGCGCGGCCCCGTCCCTCCCTCAGGTATCATCTGATGTCTCGAAAACTCGAAATTGATCTCGCCGGGCGGCGCTTGTCGCTCGAAACAGGCCGGCTTGCCAAGCAGGCCCACGGCTCGGTCCTGGCCCAGTACGGCGAAACCGTCGTGCTCGCCACAGTCACCTCCGCCTACGAGGCGCGTGACAAAGTGGACTTCCTGCCGCTCACCGTCGACTACGTTGAAAAAACCTTCGCCGCAGGCAAGATCCCGGGCGGGTTCTTCAAGCGCGAGGGCCGCGCTTCCGAAAAGGAAATCCTCACCTCGCGCCTGATCGACCGCGCGATGCGCCCGCTGTTTCCCAAGGGCTACGACCGCGAAACCCAGATAATCGTCACCGTACTTTCCGCCGACCGCGACAACGACACCGACGCGCTCTCGCTTATCGCCGCCTCCGCCGCGCTCCAGGTCTCCGACGTGCCCCATGACGGGCCCGTTGCGGCGATCAGGATGGGGCGGATTGACGGCAAGATCGCCGTCAGCCCGACGATCGGCGATCTCGAAAAAAGCGACATCTCCCTGATGGTCGCCGCCAAACCCGACTCGATCGTGATGCTCGAGGGCGGTGCGGAGATTGTTGACGAGGACACGATCGTCGAGGCGATGTTCACGGCGCACGAGGCGATGCAGCCGATCTTCGAGATGCAGGAGGAGCTGCGCCGCCTTGCCGGCAAGCCCAAGCGCGAATTCACGCCCAAGGCCATCGACCCCGAGCTGCTCGAAGCGGTGCGAAACCAGATCGGCGACGGGATCGAGAAGGCTCTCGCGATCGCGAGCAAGAAGGACCGCAATGCCGCCCTCTACGCGCTGGCCGATCAGGTAACGGCCGCCCTCGGCGAGCGTTACGCCGATCGTTCCGGCGAACTCGCCGAAGCCTGCGACAAGCTCGTGCGCGACCGCGTCCGAGGCGAAATCCTCGACAAGGGACGGCGTATCGATGATCGCAAGCCGACCGATATCCGCCCGTTGAGCGCCGAAGTCCAGGTCCTTCCGCGCACCCACGGCTCCGCCGTCTTCAGCCGCGGCGAAACCCAGGTGCTGGCGACGGCCACGCTGGGAACCGGCTCGGATGAGCAGAAGATCGATGCGCTGTTGGGCGAGCGGTTCAAGAAGTTCATGCTTCATTACAATTTCCCGCCGTTCTCAACCGGCGAGGTCAAGTTCCTGCGCGCCCCGTCGCGCCGCGAAATCGGCCACGGCGCGCTCGCGGAACGCGCTCTCACCCCCATCCTGCCAAGCGAGGCCGACTTCCCATACACCATCCGCGTCGTCTCCGAGGTGCTCGAATCCAACGGCAGTTCCTCGATGGCGACCGTGTGCGGCGGAAGCCTTGCCCTGATGGATGCGGGCGTGCCGGTCAAGGCGGCGGTCGCGGGAATCGCGATGGGCCTGGTCAAGGAGGGCGACCGCGTCGCCGTCCTTACCGACATCCTCGGCGACGAGGACCATCTCGGCGACATGGACTTCAAGGTCGCGGGCACCGCGAAAGGCGTCACCGCGATCCAGATGGACAACAAGGCGGGCGGCATCACCCGCGACATCCTGCGCCAGGCGCTCTACCAGGCCCGCGACGCCCGCTTGTTCATCCTGTCGGTGATGGAGAAGGCGCTGTCGGCTCCGCGCAGGGAGATCTCCGCCTACGCCCCCCGCATCGTCACCATCCACATCAAGCCCGATAAGATCCGCGAAGTCATCGGCCCCGGCGGCAAGGTAATCCGCGGGCTGGTCGAGGAGACCGGATGCAAGATCGATATCGAGGACGACGGCACTGTGCTTATCGCGTCGGCCGACGGTCCCTCGCTTGAAAAAGCCATCGCCGCCATCCAGGCGATCTGCGCCGAACCCGAGGTGGGCAAGATCTATCACGGCAAGGTGCGCAAGATCGTCGAGTTCGGCGCGTTTGTCGAGATTCTCCCCGGCACCGACGGTCTCCTTCATATCTCCCAGCTCTCCGAGGAGCGCGTCCGGCGCGTCGAGGACGTCGTCCGCGAGGGCGACGAGATCGACGTCAAGGTGCTGGATGTGGATCGCAGCGGCAAAATCCGGCTTTCGCTCCGCGAGGCAAAGCAGGAGATGGCTCGGGCCAAGTAGCTCCCGGCGCGTCGCGATCCCGATGGTTTCACACAGCATCCTGAGCAACGGTATCCGTGTGCTGACCGAGGCGATGCCTCATGTCGTCTCGTCCACGATTGGCATCTGGGTAGAAAACGGCTCCCGCTACGAGGACCCGATCGACAACGGCGTAAGCCACTTCATCGAGCATCTCCTCTTCAAGGGCACTCGCAAGCGCACCGCCGCCCAGATCGCCGAGGAGATCGACGCCGTCGGCGGAGTGCTCAACGCGTTTACCGGCAAGGAATACACCTGCTACTACGCCAAGGTCCTCGGGCAGCACCTGCCGATGGCGACCGAGCTGCTCGCCGACATCTTCCTGGATTCCGTGTTCGATCCGGAGGAAATCAATCGCGAGCGCCAGGTGGTCCTGCAGGAAATCTCCCAGGCCGAAGACACCCCCGACGACTTCATCCATGATCTCTTCACCCTGAACTTCTGGCGCGGCCATCCGCTCGCCCTGCCGATTTTCGGATCGGTGGAGACCGTCAACCGTATCGACCGCAACCTCCTGCTGTCCTTTATGGCGGAGCGCTACCGCGCCGGCCGAATCTTTATCGCCGCGGCGGGGCAGGTCGATCACGATGCGCTGGTGCGCGACTGCGAGCGGCTGTTCGGCGGCGTGGCGGGCAACGGCAGAGTAGAGAACATCGAACCTCCCTGCGAGAACCCGGTGGTCGTTAACCACGAAAAGGATCTCGAGCAGATGCACATATGCATCGGAGGGCCCGGTCTCAGCCAGGTGAGCGATCTTCGCTACGCGAGCTATGTTCTCAACACCGCGCTCGGAGGCGGGATGTCCTCGCGGCTGTTCCAGGAAGTCCGCGAAAAGCGCGGCCGCGTTTACAGCATCTACTCGACGATGGCGTCCTATGCCGATTGTGGATACTTCTTCACCTACGCCGGCACCAACCCCGAATGGCTCGACGAGGTCCTGGAAGTAACCCTCAAGGAGATCCGCAAGGTCGCGCGCGATGGCCTCAAGCCCGAGGAACTCGAACGCGCCAAGAGCCAGATAAAGGGAAACATGCTGCTCGGGCTGGAAGGGACCGAGAGCAGGATGAACCGGCTTGCGCGCAACGAGATCTACTTCGGCCGCGAAGTCACCCTCGACGAACTCGCCAGGGGAATCGATTCCGTTACCAACGACCAGATCATCGAACTCGCCTCCACATGGTTCCAGCCCAGGCGGATGGCGATGGCGTTGCTGGGCGATCTCAAGGGCCGAAGCTACGACACCAGCCTCTTCTCCGAGGTCGGCTAGCGCCGCGCAATCCGCGCATCGCCGGAGCACTACCGGCAGTCAACATCCGCGATCCTCGGAAGAGCTGTGGACTCTCGATCGCTCCGCCCTCGCATTGCGCGGCTCCGTTCACGTTTAATCTCTCAAAGCGGAGTTGAAGTCCGAACCATTGAACCCGGGGTTTGAAGCATGGCCGTCGCCTTGAGAGTCAAGCGCCTGCGCCCAGGCGCAAAATTGCCCGCCTATCACAGCGATCTCGCGGCCGGAATGGATCTCTCCGCCGACGTTGATGGGCCGGTCTTCATCGCACCCAACGAGCGCCGCGCCATCCCCACCGGCATCATGATCGAGATCCCGTCCGGCTTCGAAGGTCAGGTCCGTCCGCGCAGCGGACGCGCAATCTCGGAAGGCCTTACCCTGATCAACTCTCCCGGCACCATCGATGCCGACTATCGCGGGGAGGTCAGGGTGCTCGTCGTCAATCTCGGCGATCGAACCCTGCAGATTAATCCCGGCGATCGCATCGCCCAACTCGTCATCGCGCCCGTGGTCCGCGCCGAAGTCGTCGAGGTCGATGAACTGAGCGCGAGCGCGCGAGGCGACGGGGGCTTCGGGCATTCGGGCCGATGAGGCAAGGCGGGGCGGGGCGGCTTCAGCGCGATGCGCTCGCGGAGGACGCCGGGGGAAGTTGCGCCAGTTCGCGCAACTTGCGCATCTCGCTTCCCCGCTTGACCTCCTCCCAGTCGGAATCGATCTCGGATTTCTGGCTCTCCGCCAGCGACCACGCTTTCGAGGATGGATGGCGCGGCGCGAAGACCACGGTGTCGATGAACCCTCCGGAAATCGATCTCGCCCGCGCCATGTCAGCCTGATTGCGCTGAAACTGCACGTTGATCAGCTCGTCCAGCGAAGCCACGATCGGGCCGAATACCTGGGCAAAATGCAGCCCGCGGTCCGCGGGCGTATCGTACGGCTCGTCCCGGATCTGGATTATCACTATCCCTCCCAGCCGGTCGCGATAGCTGCGAAACACCGCCGATGCCCAGTCCAGCGCCGATTCCATCCCGTAGGCGTCGTAGTATCCCGCATCGCCGACGTGGAAGTGACCCACATGCGCCGGCCTATCTTTGCCTTCGAAACGCGCCCGCGCGAGCGGACTTACCCATGCGAAGCTCGCCGACAGCCGCACCGCCGTCAGCACGTCGATATCCGCGCCGGGAAAGCCGTCCTTGCCCTCGCCAAAGATGATGCTGGTCGAGGCGGGCGGAATCTCCACGGTGCTGAACAGCATCGCCTGATTGGTCTCGATCACCGTGGCATTGAAGACAGTCGCCGCCCGCCATCCCTCGCGAACGCCGATGCGCCATTCGGAAAGCGGAGCGGAGATGGGATGCGGGCGTCCGCGCCACGGCATCGCCTGGTTCCACAGCTGCTCGAGCGCCATCCCGCGGTCGCGTTCGCCGCCGATCAACGGAAACGACCACGGCATCAGGCTCGCCCGCAGAAGTCCCCAGGCTACCGTCTCGTCGCACGACGTGCGCGCCGCCTGGTTGATGTACCTCAGTTGTTCCGGCGCGGGCGCTCCCAGCTCGGGTTCGTATGACGACACGAAATACAGCACGCCGACGCTGCCGCCCGACGCGGAGCTGAGGAGCCTGATCGATCGGATGAAGGAAACCCCGAGTTCCTCTTCGAGCCCGGTGAGCACCCGCGCGGTCCACGCCGCCGCGTGAATTCCGCCGCCGCTCGTCGCGACCACCATCATCACGGGTTTGCGCCCGGGCGACCGCGTCTGTTCGCTTTGCAGCCACGGCTCGACCGCTTCGCTGACCGGAACCGGCGCCGAGCAGCCCTCTGCCGCCCGGCGCTCCGCCGAATCCGCGCATCGCGCGCTCGTCAACACGAAGAAATGCCGCGAACCGACGAGGAACAATGCGGTGGCCATGCTCGCTGCGACCGCTATCGAAACCGGCACCCGGTAGCGATCGAGAAACAACGACCCGAGCGATAGAAGCATCGCCCAATGAAAAAGCAGCAATTCAAGGTAGATAAGCGTGGGCTGCAACCCAAGCGCCCGCCCGGTCCCGAGCCTCCATTCGGGTCGAATCACCCCGGTGACGCACGCCGCGGTCGCAATCAGGAACAGTGCGACTAAAAAGATCGAATGCGAATAGACCTCGCGGCCTTCTTGTTCCTTTGCCGTCGATCGCCACAACCATCTGAGCCGCCGCACCAGGAAGGCGTCCGACGCATCGAGCAGCCGGTAGCCTCGCACCGCAATCCACAGGACCGCCAAAGCCCCGGCGATCCCGCACGCCACCATCGCGAAAGCCCCGACCAAGTCGTGCGCGCCCAGGACGATCGCGACGATGATTGGCGACGCGGGCATCGAAGCGATCGCGAGCCGATAGCGGGCGATTCGGCGCGGAAGCCTCAGTTCCGGCATCGCGAACCTTCGCGGCGCGGCTTCGATCAGCACTCGCGCCGCGAACGCTATCGCCCATGAGACAACCAGTGCCTGCCCCGTCGCGAGGGCGGCTTTCGGGCCTGAAAGTGAGAGCAGGCTCGGAATCCTTCGATAGAGCAGGGGCAGGGCAAAAAGCGCGGCCGCGCTCACGAGCGGGAAGCGCAGCAGGAACAGATATGAAAGCGCCTCGTGCGCTTTGAGCGCGCGATCTTCATCCCCCTTGTTCATCGCGAGCAGCCGGCGAACTCCTAACCCGCTCGCGTGCCCCGCGCGAAGGCTGCGGCCCGACTCCGCGCCGGCGAGACCGGTTTCATGTCGGCAATCCCCTTTTCGCCTCGAATAATCGCGTTTGCGGCCGCGACGATCAATGCCCGCCCTGGGGAGAACTCTCAAAAGTATTCGCCCGGCAGGCCCCCTATTCAGCCTTCATTCGATCAGTGATAATCGGATGGTACTCAATTGCTCCCCGAACCCAGGTGGCATTCAAGTCAGGCGATATCGATGCCGCTTTGACGGCGGTCACCCCGATAGACGGGCGCTACCGCTCGCGCACGCGTTCCCTGTCCGATTACTTCAGCGAGTTCGCCCTGATTCGCTACCGCGTCAGGGTGGAAATCGAATGGTACATCGCGCTGGCCGACAACCCGTCCTTCACCGCGATAGGGCCTCTTGGCGATGACGCCCGAAGCCGTCTGCGCGCCCTCTACCGCGACTTCTCGCTGGAGGGCGCTCGCCGGGTCAAGGAGCTCGAGTCGACCACCAATCACGACGTGAAGGCGGTCGAGTATTTCATCAAGGAAAAGATCGCCGCCCTTGATTCCCGGCTTCCGATCGAGATCGTTCACTTCGGATGCACCAGCGAGGACGTGAACAACCTCGCCTACGCGCTGATATTGAAGGAGTATGCCGAGCGCGAGCTGATTCCCCAACTCGAACGCGTCACCTCGCGCATCGCCGATCTCGCCCATCGCCACCGCGCCCTTGCGATGATCGCGCGCACCCACGGCCAGGAGGCGACGCCCACCACCCTCGGCAAGGAGATGGCGATCTTCGCGGCGCGGCTCGACCGCCAGCTCGGCCATCTCCGCCGCCAGGAGTATCTCGGCAAATGCAACGGCGCGGTCGGCAACTTCAACGCGCATCATTTCGCCGCCCCCGAGGTCGATTGGATTGCCCATTCCAGGAGCTTCGTCGAAAGCCTGGGATTGGCATGGAACCCGCTCACCACGCAGATCGAAAGCCATGACTATATGGCCGAGATGTTCGCCACCGTCGCGCGCATCGACACCATCCTCTTCGGCTTCTGCCGCGACATGTGGGCATACATCTCCATCGGCTACTTCAGTCAGAAGGCGGTCAAGGGAGAAACCGGATCCTCGGTGATGCCGCACAAGGTCAATCCGATCGACTTCGAGAACGCCGAAGGCAACCTCGGAATCGCCTCCTCGATGCTCGAGCATCTGGCGGCGAAGCTGCCGGTGTCGCGATGGCAGCGCGATCTGACCGACTCGACCGCGCTGCGCGCGATCGGCACCGCGTTCGGACACGTCGCCGTCGCGCTTGCCGCGGTCAGCCGCGGACTTGACCGTGTCGAGGTTGATGAGCGGCGAATCGCGGAGGACATCGACTCCGAACAGGCGTGGGAGGTCGTGGCCGAAGCCGTTCAGACCCTGATGCGGCGGCATGGGATGAACCGTCCATACGAAACCCTCAAGGACCTGACCCGCGGAAGACGGGTCGATCAGCGCGTCATTCGGGAGTTCGTCGAAGCGCTTCCCTTCGATGAAGCGGGACGCGCGGCGCTGCGGCGGCTGACGCCGCGCGCTTACCTGGGACTTGCCGCGGAACTGGTCGATCGCTATGCGCCGAAGCCGCGCGGTTAGACGATTCGATGTTCCGGGCGGCGCGGCCGGTCTCTGTGAATAGAAAATCGCCCTTGTGGATAATCCGCCCGAGCTATTCGTTGTCGCCCCTCGGACGGTCGGATAATTGAAAGTAATCGGAGAAACCGCGGTGCAATCGATTCCGAACAAGCTCGAAATGTTCTACGAGGGCAAGGCCAAAAAACTCTTCGCGACTTCCGACCCCGACCTCGTGATCGCCTATTTCAAGGACGATGCGACCGCTTTTAACGCGAAAAAGCGCGGCACCATCGAGGACAAGGGCGTCGTCAACAACCGGATGTCCGAATTGTTCTTCACCCTGCTTGAACGCAACGGCGTGAAGACCCATTTCGTAAGCCGCATCAACGATCGCGAAATGCTGTGCCGCCGCCTCCAGATCATCCCGGTCGAAACCGTCGTGCGCAATGTCGTGGCGGGCTCGATGGCGAAGCGGCTCGGACTCGACGAAGGAACCGCCCTGCGCCGCCCGATCGTCGAGTACTACTACAAGTCGGACCCGCTTGATGATCCCTTGATCTATCCGGAGCACGCGATCGAGTTCGGATGGGCCACCGAAGCCGAAATCTCCTCCATCCGCTCCATGGCGCTTCGGGTGAACGAGATCCTAAGCCGCTTTCTCGATGAGCGGGGCGTCCTTCTCGTCGACTTCAAGCTCGAATTCGGCCGCCACAAGGGCGAAATTCTGCTCGGCGACGAAATCTGTCCCGATACCTGCCGCTTCTGGGACAAGAAGACCCGGCAAAAGCTGGACAAGGACCGCTTCAGGCGCGATATGGGCGGTGTGGAGGAGGCTTACCAGGAGATGCTTCATCGGGTCGAAAGCTGACCCGAATCTCCGCTTGCCGGCCGAATTGATGGCTAAAGTAATCCTTGAAGTTTCCCGCTCCCCCCGCATCCTGCCCGCCTGCGGCAACGTCGATGGAAGGAGGCTCCGCGCTTGCTCGTAAAGGTCTTCGTGACGCCGCGCAAGGGAATTCTCGACCCGCAGGGGCGCGCCGTGGAGCACTCGCTGCGCAGCCTCGGCTTCAAGGGAGTCTCCAACGTCCAGATCGGCAAGTACATCGTCTTTCAGCTCTCCGCGCGTTCGGCTGCCGATGCGCGCGAGCAGGTGCAGAAGATGTGCGAGCGGCTCCTCGCCAATCCCCTAATCGAGGACTACACGTTCGAGGTCGAAGGCGAATGAAGTGGGGCGTCGTCAGGTTCCCCGGTTCGCTGGACGATAACGACACGCTCTGGGCCCTCAACGAAGTGATGGGCCAGGAGGCGGCGATTCTCTGGCACAAGGACACCTCCCTCAAGGGCGCCCAATGCGTCGTCCTGCCCGGAGGCTTCAGCTACGGCGATTACCTGCGATGCGGCGCGATCGCCCGCTTCTCTCCCATCATGGAAAGCGTCGCCCGCTTCGCCGCCGACGGCGGCCTCGTCATCGGCACCTGCAACGGATTCCAGGTCCTCTGCGAAGCCCATCTCCTGCCCGGCGTGCTGACTCGAAACCGCTCCCTGTCATTCATCTGCGAACGCGTTCACGTCCGCGTCGAAAACGCCGCCACTCCGTTCACCTGCGCGATGCGCCAGGGAGAGGTGCTCAGGCTGCCAATCAAACACGGCGAGGGTCTCTATGTCGCCCCCGAGTCCGAATTGCGCCAGATGGAGGAGCGCGGACAGGTCATCCTTCGCTACGTCGATGCCGACGGGCGCGAGAGCGACGATGCCAACCCGAACGGCTCGATGCACTCGATCGCGGGCGTCGCCAACGAACGTTTCAACGTCTTCGGCCTGATGCCTCATCCGGAGCACGCCGTCGAGGCGATGCTCGGCGGAGAGGACGGCCTGAAGATTTTTCGCTCGATAGTCGAGAGCGTGAGATGAGTCGGAATCCAGTTTCCCTGCCCGGCGACCCGCCCGTCGATCCTGAGCAGGCTCGCGCGCATGGCCTTGCCCCTGACGAGTTCGCGGCAATTCAAAAGCTCCTCGGCCGCATCCCGACCTTCACCGAACTGGGGGTTTTCTCGGTGATGTGGTCGGAGCATTGCTCCTACAAATCATCGCGAAAGCATCTGCGCACCCTGCCAAGCCGCAGCAGCCTGGTGGTTCAGGGGCCCGGCGAGAACGCCGGCGCCATCAACGTCGGCGACGGATGGGTGGCCGTCTTCAAGATCGAAAGCCACAATCATCCCTCCTTTGTCGAACCCTATCAGGGCGCCGCGACCGGCGTCGGCGGCATCCTGCGCGACATATTCACGATGGGTGCGCGGCCGGTCGCCTCGATGGACTCGCTCAAGTTCGGCTCATTCGACCATCCTCGAACCCGCTACCTGCTCGGCGGCGTGGTGGCCGGAATCGGCGGCTATGGAAACTGCGTCGGTGTTCCCACGGTCGCGGGCGAGCTGATGTTCGATCCCTCGTACAACGGGAACATCCTCGTCAACGCATTCTGCCTCGGTCTTGCCAGATCCGGCGAGCTTTTAAGCGCGCGCGCGAGCGGGGTCGGCAATCCCGTCCTTTATGTCGGGTCCGCGACCGGACGCGACGGCATTCACGGCGCATCCCTGCTTGCCTCCGCGGAGTTCGATGCCGAAAGCGAATCCAAGCGACCCACCGTACAGGTCGGCGATCCGTTCACGGAGAAACTGCTCATCGAGGCGTGCCTTGAAGCCGCAAAGACCGGCGCGATCGTCGCCATCCAGGACATGGGCGCCGCCGGCCTTACCTCGTCCTCGAGCGAGATGGCGGCGCGCGGCGGGGTCGGAATCGAGCTCGATCTCGACAAAGTCCCTCTGCGCGAGCCCAGCCTGACGCCCTATGAAATCCTGCTGTCGGAGTCGCAGGAGAGGATGCTGATCGTCGCCCGCCGCGGGCGCGAAGACGAACTCAAGGCGGTCTTTGACAAATGGGATCTCCATGCGGTGGTGATCGGCGAGATAATCGAGGAGCCGCGATGGCGGGCGAAATGGCGCGGCGATGTCGTCGCCGACATCCCGGTTGCCGCCCTGGCTGACCAGGCCCCGGTTTACGACCGCCCGATTCGACCCGCCGCGCCGCCCGCCCTCTGCCCCGCGCGCGTCGAAAATCCGGAGCCGGCGGCCGCTCTTAAAGCTTTACTTGAGAATCCGAATGTCGCGTCGCGGCGATGGGTGTTTCGCCAGTACGATTCCATCGTCCAGGGAAACACCGTCACCGGACCCGGCATCAGCGATGCCGCCGTGCTCAGGCTCAAGCACAGCCGCCGTGGCCTCGCTCTCAAGGTCGATTCCAATCCCCGCGCCTGCGCCCTCGACCCCTACCTCGGCACCATCGCCACCGCGGTCGAGGCAGCCCGCAACGTCGCCTGCACCGGAGCGCGACCGGTCGGGATCACCAACTGCCTGAACTACGGAAATCCCGAGCGCCCCGAAATCATGTGGCAGTTCGCCGAAGGAGTGCGCGGCCTGCGCGATGCGGCCTTGGCCCTCAATGCGCCCGTCGTCAGCGGGAACGTGAGCTTCTACAACGAGACCGAGGGCAGGGCGATCCTCCCCACGCCCACGATCGCGATCGTCGGCGTGATTGGCGACGTAAGCCGCCAGGTGCCATCCTTCTTCCGGGAACCCGGCGATACGATCCTGATGCTGCGGACGAATCCGCCCCGGCTCGCCGCAAGCGAGTATGCGGCGATGTTCGGCGCGTCGGACCGCACCCTGGCCCGCATCGACCCCGAGCGCGAGGCCGCTTTGATCGACGCGCTGGTTGCCGCCGCCGAACAGGGGTTGATAAGATCGGCTCACGATGTCTCCGAAGGCGGCCTGGCCGTGGCGATTGCCGAGGCCTGCTTCAATCCCGGCCGCCTGCTGGGCGCCGAAGTCGACCTCGCGGCGCAGGGCTTAACCTCGACAGCGGAGTTGTTTGGCGAAGGTGCTTCAACCATTGTGATTTCCGTTTCGACCAGGGACGTGGAACAGGTCATTCAGCTCTTTTCCGATCGCTCGCTCGATTGCCGTTTGATTGGCACGGTGACAGCCGCCGCTCGTCTTCGCCTCCTTCCCTTCATCGACGAGGACGTGCGCGAATTGTTTGTGAGGTACGAACAGGGGCTGCCGGGGAGGCTCGCGACCAATGACTGAAGCCGACGATCTCTGCGTCGAGGAATCCAATCTGGACGCCTTTCACGAAGAGTGCGGCGTCTTCGGAGTTTTCGGCCATCCCGAGGCCGCCAACCTCGCCTACCTCGGCCTTTACGCCTTGCAGCATCGCGGCCAGGAATCCGCCGGGATCGTCTCCTCCAACGGCAAGGCGCTCATCGCCCATCGCGGCATGGGACTTGTCGCCGACATCTTCAACAGCGACATCATCAATCGCCTCGAAGGCACCGCCGCCATCGGCCACAACCGCTACTCCACCACCGGCTCCACCACCATCAAGAACTGCCAGCCGCTTGTCGTCGAATACCGCCGCGGAGGCCTCGCCGTCGCTCACAACGGCAATCTCGTCAACTTCGATGAGCTGCGCGAGCGCCTGGAAACCAACGGCTCCATCTTTCAATCGTCATCCGACAGCGAGGTGATCATCCACCTGATCGCCTCCTCTCACGCGCCCACGCTCGTGGAGCAGGTGAGCGAGGCGCTCTCCCAGTTGCGCGGCGCATACTCGCTCGTTCTGCTGACGGAATCATGCATGATCGCCGTGCGCGACCCGCACGGCTTCCGGCCGCTCGTCCTCGGCCATCTCAACGGCGCTTCGATAGTGGCCTCCGAGACCTGCGCCCTCGACCTCGTCCGTGCCGAATACATCCGCGAGGTCGATCCCGGCGAGATGCTGGTGATCGACCAGAACGGCGTCCGCTCGATAAAGCCGTTTCCGCCCGCGGCGCCGCGGCGATGCGTATTCGAGTACGTGTATTTCGCGCGTCCCGACAGCCTCCTGTACGGCCGCAACGTTTACCAGGTGCGAAAAACGCAGGGCAGGGCGCTTGCCCGCGAATGCCCCGCCGATGCCGACATCGTCGTGCCGGTTCCGGACTCCGGAAACGCCGCCGCGCTCGGCTATGCCGAGGAATCGGGCCTGCCCTTCGAGATGGCGCTGGTGCGCAGCCACTATATCGGCCGGACTTTCATCGAACCCCGCCAGTCCATCCGCCACTTCGGCGTCAAGATCAAGTTCAATCCGGTCGCCGAGCTTCTGCGAAACAAGCGCGTCGTCCTGATCGAGGATTCGCTGGTGCGCGGCACCACCCTCAAGAAGGTAATCCCGATGCTTCGGCAGGCGGGCGCGCGCGAAGTCCACATGCGAATCGCGGCGCCCCCCACGACCCATTCCTGCTTCTATGGAATAGACACGCCGACGCGCGAGGAACTGCTCGCCTCGTCCCACTCGGTCGAGGAAATCCGCCGTTTCATCGGCGCCGACTCGCTGGGCTACCTGAGCTGGGACGGTCTTTATTCTTTCCTCGACGCGGGCCGCGATGAATTCTGCGACGCCTGCTTTACCGGCAACTACCCGGTCGATATCCCGCGCCGCAGCACTCCCCATCAGCTCCATCTGTTCAACGCCAACGAGCGCGAGGTGGAGCGCCTGCACGCGATGGCCGAGCGCTAGGGGAGCGCCGGCTGCTACAGCGACGATGCCGCGATCGTGTCGATGAACTCCGGCATCGGCCGGCGTGTCACAAGGATGCAGATGAAGTCGCCGCGCGGATACTTGCTCGCGCAGATCGAATACCCTTTGTACACGTAGTAGGCGTGTGATTCAGTCTCGTGAATCGCGCCCGGCGGCAGCGCCCCGGCCGCATGCATGTAGGTGCACAGGATCCCGCCGTTCTGACCCTTGTAGTAGGTGAACGATGCCGTCCTTCCGTCGGGCATCTTCTCGATCCGGCCGCCTACCAGCCGATATCCGCCGGGCTGAAAATTCCACAAGTACCCCGGCATCTTGTGGCTCAGGTACGCATCCGAAATGTCCGCTGGACTGCCCGACGGCACGTTGGGTTCGAATTTCCTGTCGAACCGATCCAGGTGACGCACCGCGATCTCGAAGATCGGGATCGCACCGGGCTCCAATGCGGCTTCCTCGGCAACCGGAGGCGCGCTCGGAGTCGGCGGCAGGCTCCTGAGCCTCAGCAGCGTGAGCACGAGCAGGGCGGCTGCGGCCGCCGGCAGCCATACCCGCGGGCTCTTCCATCGCGAGCGCGACGCCGCTCGCAAAGGCGGCCGCTCCGCCGCTGCGAGCCGCTCTTCCTCGTCGAGCGCGGCGCGGATCCGCTCGCGCAGATCGGCAGGCGTTTTCAGAAGCCCGACCCGTTCGCGAAGCGTTGCCTTTAAAGCGCGTTCCTGTTCCAGCCGCGCGCGGCATTCCGCGCATTGCGCGACGTGACTTTCCGCCTCGCCCAGCTCTTCACCCCTCAGTTCGCCGTCGGCGTGGGCTGAAAGGAACCGCTCTATGTAAGTGTCGCAATCCACCCGTCTGCCGTTGGTCCGGTTCCCTTCAACCCCGGCCCGCCCGAACGCGGCGATGCGCGCCGCGCGGGCGGCATCGAGTTCCCGAAGTAGGCTTGCAGTATCCCGGAGTCAAGACCGAATTATTCCCTTCTCCTTTGCGTAATCAGCGAGCGCCTTGCGCATCATCGTCCGCCCGCGCGAAACCCTCGACTTGATGGTGCCGACCGGCACCTCCAGCACCCGCGATGCCTCCTGGTAGTTCAACTCCTGGATGTCCACCAGCAGCAGCGCGGAGCGAAACTCGTCGGGCAGCGAATTGAATGCCGCCTCCACCTCCCGATCCATCGATTTGCCGATCACCTCGGCTTCGGGATTGTTCCGGCTCGGATCGTCGGAGGCGGAAGTCGTCTCGAGGCGATGCTCGAAATCCTCCGATGAGGCCGCGGGTTGCTCGCGCGAGGATCGCCGGTAGCCGTTGCGAAAATTGTTGAACAGGATCGTCATCAGCCAGGCCCGGCAGTTCGTGCCGGGCTCGAACTGATCGAAGAATCGCCAGGCCCGCAGTACCGTTTCCTGCAGCAGGTCGCCGGCATCGTCGGCGTTGTGCACCAGCCGCACCGCCATCGTGTAGATGGCGTCGAGGTGGGGAAGCGCCTCCGACTCGAACAGCTTGCGCTTGTCCGCGCTGTTCGTCCGCGTTGCTGCCATACCGGAAGGTCAAAACCATAGCATCCCCCTCGGTTAAAATCTTCTATCCTGCGCGAAAGTTCCCCAACTTCCCGCGTTTCGCCAATCCACAGGCGCCTTGGCTCCGTATATTTGCCTGAAAGGCAGGATGATTACCTTTGGATTCACGGGAACTATCGCGGCTTGCCGCCGGTTTAGACAGCGGTGGCGGGCCTGTAGTACTCTGCGCGCATCCAGGGAGTCGTCCATGCCGGAACTCCGCGATCGCTCGATCGCGCAGCCAAAAGGAGATTGGTGTATGAGGAAAACGATGTTGACCGGCGCTGTTCTTGCCACCGCGGTCGCGATGATGCTCACAACCACCGCGGTCAAAGCGGCCGACGATTCCGGCTCTCCCCGGATAAAATGCGTCGGAGGCAATTCCTGCAAAGGCCAGAGCGCCTGCAAAACCGCCTCCAGCGATTGCAAGGGGATGAATGCCTGCAAGGGCAAGGGCTTCGTGATGACCTCGAGCGCCAAGGAGTGCAAGGACGCCGGCGGCACGCCGGAGAAATCCTCCAGGCAGTAGGTTCGAACAAGAGCGGGGTGCACCCGCCATTGCGGCGCGCTCCGCTCGAATTCCAATGAAGCGATCCGAGTTTCCCTTCCTCGGTTTCGGCGTGGGCCTTCGCAGGCCTCACTACCGGCATGTCCTCGAAAACCGTCCCGCGATGGACTGGTTCGAGGTGATCTCCGAGAACTTCATGGTTGCGGGGGGACGCCCGCTCGAAGTCCTCTCGGCCGTCCGCGACCGTTATCCGGTCGTGATGCACGGAGTGTCGCTGTCGATCGGATCGACCGATCCCCTCAATCGGCGCTACCTTCGAGAACTCCGCGCGCTCGCGCGGCGAGTGGAGCCCGCATGGATCTCCGATCATCTCTGCTGGACCGGCGTCGGCGGCCATAACCTGCACGACCTGCTGCCGCTGCCCTACACCGAAGAAGTCGTGCGCCACGTCGCACGGCGCATCCGCGCCGTCCAGGACTTTCTCGAGCGCCGAATCCTGATCGAAAACGTCTCGAGCTACATGGCGTTTTGCGATTCGACGATGACCGAATGGGAGTTTCTCACGGCGGTTGCCGAGGAAGCCGATTGCGCGATCCTGCTCGACATCAACAACATCTTCGTCTCCGCCTTCAACCATCGCTGGAGCGCCGAACTCTATATCGACTCGATCCCCGTCGAACGCGTCGTCCAGTTCCATCTCGCGGGCCACAGCGATCACGGAACCCATCTGCTCGACACCCACGACCATCCCCTTCGCGAGGAAGTGTGGACCCTGTACGAAAGGGCAGTGCGCCGCTTCGGCGCCGTCTCCACGCTAATCGAATGGGACGACAATATCCCCGAGTTTTCCGTGCTTGCTGAAACCGCAGAGCGCGCCCGCCGGATCCATCAAGAGGCGCTGTGCGAAAAGAATCCCAACGATGGCCCTTCCTCTCAAAGAGCTGCAGAACCTCCTCTACCGGCTCATCACCGCGCCTAGCGGCGTCGCCGAAGGGCTTGCCGCCGAGCGCGCGCTGCCCGAAGGAGGACTCGCGGCGATCGTCCGCGGCGACGAGAGGCTTTCGTCCGAGGAGCGCGTCGATATCTACGCGAACATGTACTTCTACAGGCTCCTCGAAGTGCTGCGCGAGGACTATCCCGCAACCGCGCGGGTGCTCGGCGACGTCAACTTCCACAATCTCATCACCGGCTACCTGCTCGAATACCGTCCCACTGAGCCGTCGGTGATGTGGGCGGGCAGGCATCTGGCCGACTTTCTGCGCGACCATCCGCTGCGCGCCGAGTTCCCCTTCGCGCGCGACCTCGCGATGCTCGAGCGGGCCACCATCGATGTGTTCTGCGCCGCCGACGAGATGCCCCTCGTGCTTTCGCGGATGCACGCGATAGCGCCTGAGCGATGGGCGCGGGTCAGGATGCGCCGGATCGCCGCAAGCGCGATTCTGGCCGTCGAATGGAAAGTCACCGCCGTGCTCCGCGCCGTCGAGGAAAATCGGCAATGGGATCGGCCCGCGGGCGAGCCCGGCCGCGTCCTCGTATGGCGCCGAAACTCGCGCGTCCTCTATCGCGACCTCGAGCCCGGCGAAGCCGATGCGCTCGCGATGCTCCAGCGGACGGTGCCCTTCGGAAAAGTCTGCGAGTTGCTCGCGGGCGGCCTCCCCGAACAGGAAGCCGCCTCCCGTATCAGCCGGATTACCGCCCAATGGCTCTCCGACGGCCTGCTTACCACGCCGCAGCGCAAAGCGCCCTCTCATCCGGCAAGTGAGACGCCGCACCGCAACGGATAACCGCTGGTCATCTGACCGCCGGAATTACCGAAGACACGAGGGTTCCGGTCGGCTCGGCTCGGTCCCCGCATCCGCGAACATGCCTCGTCAAGTTGAAGGTTTCACACCCGGTGAGGTCGGGGCTTTCGTCGGGCAAAACTGAACAGAGCGGCGCAGAGGGCGAGGAGAAAGAGCGCGAAGCATCCCGGTGCAAACAGGTAGCCGAAATCAACATAGAATGAATGGCCGTTGGTCCAACGCACGGTCCGAATTTCGGTGACTCGAGTGAACAACTCGGTCCGGTGCATGATGCGTCCGGTTGGGTCGATAACGGCGCTGATGCCGGAGTTGGCCACGCGGATCATGGGTACGCCATTTTCCACCGCACGCGTCGCTGCCATCGCCAACAATTGGTACGGCGCGGAACTTCTTCCGTACCACGAATCGTTGGTCATGTTGACAAGCAGGTCGGCGCCGTTTCGCACCTCGCTTCTCGCAAGATGCGGAAAGATCGATTCGTAGCAGATCAGAATTCCCAGTTTTGCCCCTCCGATTGTCATCGGTTTCAGGCTGTCGCCCGGAACGAAGTCCCCGGGCGCTTCGACAAGGCGTTTGAATCCATAGCCGAACACCTTCAGGGAGTATTCTCCCACGGGAACCAGTTCAACCTTGTCGTAGTAGGGGCCGACTCTCCCGTCGCCGGCAAGGAGATACGCCCGATTGCGCATTGGAATCTCGGGCGCGACAGGAGTCTTGGCCGCTGGTGCGGCGACAACTATGTGGTGCAGGATATCCGTGCGCAGGGAAAACCTGAACAGCAGACGATCACCTATACGAGGGACCCGAACACCAACCTGATCACGTCGGTCACCGACCAGCTCGGCCGCTTCACCTCCTACACCTACGACAACAACGCCAACATCACCGCCGTCACCCGTCTTTCCGGCACCCCGCAGGCCGTGACGACGCGGTACACCTACGATCCTAACTTCAGCCGGGTCACGAGCGTTACGGATCCGCTGAACCACACCTGGAGCGCCACTCTCGACGCCCGCGGGAACGTCGCCGCGATGAGCGATCCGTTGGGCGACACCAGCCGCGGCACCTACAATGGCGACGGGCAGCCGCTCACGGTCACGGATCCGGCGGCGAACACCTTCAGCTACGCGTATAATTCGTTCGGCGATCTGGTCTCCATCACCGACCCGCTCGGCAACGCGTTCTCACTGACACCCGACGCGGCCGGGCGCATCACGCAGATCATGGACCCGCTGCGCAACCGGACGAGCTTCGCCTACGACGCGATGAACCGGCTTACCCAGGTAACCGACGCGAACGGCGGGGTGACCCGCTTCCAATACGATTTGGCCGGGGAACTCACCAAGATGACCGACCCCGACGGCCATGCCATGATCTTTACCTACGACTTCACGCTGGGATTTTTCGGCAGGTGCGACGCCGTGAATCGCTGCGACACTGCCGCCCTCAACGCCCTCGGCCAGATCGTCAGCAGGACAAGCGGCAGCCTGACTCAGCGTTACACGTACGACGGCCTGGGTCGAATGACCGAGGTCGACTACAATACCAGCAACGTCGCGGGTTTCAACAAGACCAGCACCAAGTTCACCTATGACGCCGGAAACCGGCTGGTGACGCTCCAGGACACGGGCACCGGAGGCACCGGCGATACAATCACCCGCACCTACGACGGCCTCGACGGCTTGCTGTCGGAGAGCTATTCGTCGCCGGCGCTAAGCGGTACCGTAAGCTACACCTATGACGCGGCGCGGCGGCGCACCTCGATGACGGTGAGCGGGCAGTCGCAGACCAGCTACGGCTATGACAACGCCAACCGGCTGCGCACCATCACCCGCGGCGGCCAGACCGTGAGCATCAGCGTGGATGCGGACGGGCGACGGACCAGCCTTGCGCTTCCCAACGGGGTGACGGTTGCCTATACCTACGATGGAGACTCGCACGTGAAGAGCATCACGTACAGCAGCACGGGCGGGGGGTCGCTGGGGAACCTGACCTACGGCTACG
>Ga0070741_10007076_pt1 | contig 23565 bp, 17 predicted proteins | sample Coa_R1_4_FD_66440 | JGI IMG/M metagenome (GOLD analysis project Ga0070741, IMG submission 66440) | Surface soil microbial communities from Centralia Pennsylvania, which are recovering from an underground coalmine fire - Coalmine... | ecosystem: Environmental > Terrestrial > Soil > Unclassified ...
CAATATCACGATTACCAACAATAGTTCGACGACGATCAACGGATGGACCTTAAAGTTCACGTTCCCCAGTACGCAACAGGTTACCAATCTGTGGAATGGGCAGGTGACGCAATCGGGCAACCAGGTGACCATTACCAATGCCAGTTATAACGGGACAATTGCCGCTGGCAGTTCGGTCTCGTTCGGCTTCAATGGCTCCTGGAGCGGAAGTAATCCTGCTCCAACGAGCTTTACTCTCAACGGAGCGCCCACTAGCTAAGTGGGGCTCCCTGCCGCTTTGTTGTGGAGACCTTTCCTGCAAGAGTATGCACTCAACACTGGAAGTGGTCTCCACTCTGTTGTATTCATTTACCGAAGTAGTGAGTGCCTCGCAAGATATGGCTCATGTTTCCCTGCAAATGTACATCTTTGTGGCGTAGCCTTTGCTTGCCATTCACCTTCTGCCTGTCTTTAAAATGGCTTCGGCTTGTCTGCTGAGTCTGTTGCAAAATCGATGCCGATTTGATAAGCTTCACTCAGCAGCTACAACCGGAGGAGCCCTTTTATGAAGCAAATGAGGAAAGTAACCTCTCCAAATGACGGGACGCTGAAAGCTTCAAAGCGGAAGGTGCTGACTTATCCCTTGTATGTCTTTTGCGTATTGTTTGCCATTGGTGTGTTGAATAGCCTGAACCATGCTGTATTAGCCGGTGCAGCCAACGTCATGTCCAAGGAACTGCATCTGAATATCGCGGATATTGGTTATCTTTCTTCAGCATTTATCATCTTCTTTACCATCAGCGTTCTTCCCTCAGGTATCTGGTCAGACCGAGCGAAACGCAAAACTGTAATCTCAGTAGCCGTTGCGGTTTGGAGCATGGCTACGGCTTTGACGGCACTGGCGTCGAGTTTTATGATCCTGCTCTTCTCGCGTATGGTCCTGGGTGTGAGTGAAGCGGGCTCTGTTCCCTCAAGCGAGGCGATGATAAGTGACTATTTCAGTCGCACCAGACGCGCCCGAGTCATGAGCTGGTTGGCTGCTGCTGACCTGATCGGTCTGATGATGGGTACGATTATTGGTGGTGGCGTCGCCGGACTCTATTATGGAGCCTGGCGCTTAGCTTTTCTCCTCGCCGTCATTCCTGGTCTTGTGCTGATCTGTATCGTCTGGTGCTTACGTGAGCCGCGTCGCAACGAAGCTGACGAGGAGGCAGAGCAAGCTCTCGAAGATGGCTCCGAGATGGAGACTCCAACCCATCTCAGTAGTCTTCCTAAAAACGTGTTTTCACAGTTCCATTCGCTGCTGAGGATCAGAACCTTGCTTGTGTTGATTGTGATGCAGGTCTTTGCTTCATTTGTTGTCACAGGAACAGTCACCTATCTCTCGATATTTTTGCAACAAAGGGATACGTTGGGAATGAGTTCAGCGGAAGCCGGTTTGTATACCGGTCTTGGCCTCGTGCTGGCTGGAATCACAGGGGTTATTCTAGGAGGGTATGTTGCAGATTGGCTGGGTAGGCGTTTTGCCGGTGCACGCGTGCTGGTCTGTGGCCTGAGCTTTTTACTAGGCGCTCCCTGCTACTGCATATCGGTGCTGGTAGCTGTGAATCTACATAATTTGGGGCTCTACTCGATCTCCTTTGCTATCACCGCGATCTTGCTCAATATGAATACAGGACCATTAATGGCAGCGACACAGGATGTTGCACCTGCGGCATTGCGCGCCTCGGCGGTTGCCATTACGTTGTTTGTGAGCCATATTCTGGGCGATGCCTTCGCGCCATCTTTTCTTGGCTGGCTTGCCAGTAGTTTTGATCCAACCGGCTATCATTTTGCCCATAATATGGCCGGGCATGATCTAACGCGTGCTCTGATCTACGCCTATCCAGCCTCCTTAACGCTCGCTGGCATTATTGGTATAGTAGGTTCGCGTTGGATGAAGGCTGACGTAGCTGCTGCGCAGCGCATCAATGCTCTCTCATCAAAAATCTCGAACTAATCGTTCAGGGTTGATTGTCACCATCTCCAATATTCTCTGAAAATGCTCCATTAATTTGCTGATAGTGGACACTTCAAATAAATCCGTACTATAGCAAAGGTCACCGTGCAATCTGCTATCCATATCTTCCAACATATGTAATTCGAGATCACAGGGCGCTAGTTCAGCATCCCACTCGATCCAAGCCCCTCTAAGCGGCTGTACTTCCAACTCTCCGAAATTTTTCAGTCCTTTGCTCAGGGGGGTATTTTGCATGATGAGCATGACCTGAAATACCGTTATATGCTCCAATTTATTTTGTACATACAAATGTTCCACTACACGCTGAAACGGGACATCTTGATGAGCATACGCTCCTAGCGTTACTGCACGCTCCCGTTGCAAAAGTTCGCGAAAACTTATGTTCCCGTGATCCATATTCGTACGCAAAGCGATAGGGTTGATAAAGGGGCCGATCATTCTCTCTGTTTCGGTTCGCGCACGGTTAGCTGCGAGGCTGCCTACCACTATATCCGTCTGTCCACTGTGGAGGTACAATAAAACTTTATAAGCGGCTAGAAGCGTCATAAAAAGTGTTACACCCTCTTGCCGACTCAATGTCATCAATTCCTGGCTTACGCTGTGTGAAAGTATGAAGTGATATCGTGCTCCCTGGTAGCTTTGTACGGATGGGCGGGGATGATCGGTTGGCAACGCGAGGAATGAGGGGGTGCCTGCTAACTGCTTTTCCCAGTAGGCGAGTTGAGGTACTAATATTTCGTCTTGCATCCATCGATGTTGCCATGCTGCATAATCTGCGTACTGCACGTTTACATCTGGCAATGATGATGCTCGACCCTTTGAGAAATCTTCATATAGTCTTTGTAATTCCTGCACCAGCACGCTGAGCGACCAGCCATCAGAGATCATATGGTGCATATTCAATAGTAACACCCACTCATCTGCTGCCAGCTTGATGATCTTAACGTGAAATAAAGGGCCTGTGGCTAAATCAAAAACATAGTATTGCTCTACCTTGAGTAGCCTTAGCACCTCGCTGTCCCGTTCTTGCACTGGTTTTTCTGCCAGATCAATAAACGTTATTGTGGAATGGTTAGGGGATTCGACGTTTATCCATTCCAGGTAAGGAGTAATCATTTGGGAAGGATTCCCTTTGTGAGGAACAAAGTTCGTACGTAATATATCATGCCGACGTACTATTTCCTCAAAGCTCTGCATCAGAGACTCCAGGTGGAGTTTTCCTTTGAATTTGGCCGCAATAGGAATATTATCTCTTGGTCCTGTACTGCCGGGCACTGATTGCTCAAAAAACCACATGCGTTCTTGAGTAAAGGAGAGCGGCGCACCTGCTTCGGAGGTCTCAGCTTTCTCTGTTCTCGGTTCGATAGAAGGTAGGAGTAAACGCGATGCCGACAACTTTGTAAATTCGATATGCTGAGATAGCATTGCAATTGTCTGCGCTTCAAATAGATCGCCAGGTGTCAGTTCTAGTTGAAAGGTATCGTGTATCCTTGATGCGATTTGAGCGGCTACGAGAGAATGGCCTCCCAGGTCAAAGAAGTTATCGTGGATGCCGACCCTTTCCATGCCGAGAACTTCGCCCCAAATGGTCGCCAATAATTCTTCGCCTGGATTACGAGGCGCGACATACTGTCGTGCCAGTTCCGCTTTTCTGGCCTCCAGGATACTTACTTGAACTATCTTTAGCTCTCCATTCAGGAAGGCATGGCGACATGCTGATCGCTGTATCTTACCACTTGATGTTTTGTATATGCTACCAGGTTCGAGCAGGGCTACGGCGTATACCTCTAGCTCATGGTGTTCCCAGATAGTACGTCGAATAGCCTCTATGACTTCGTCCAGTGCTGTTTCACGTTGCTGATAATGATGTCCCAGTTCGTGGATGATCACTAACCGCTCCTCGCCAGCTTGCTCTATTGAGAATGCAGCTCCGCCGCCAGGACGTAATAGCGAATGGCTGTGTTGAGCAGTCAATTCCAGGTCTTGCGGGTAATGATTACGGCCGTGAATGATGATCAAATCTTTGAGACGACCAGTAATATAGAGTTCACCTTGATGAAAGAAACCTAAATCTCCGGTGCGTAAAAAAGGCCCCTTGTTGCTGTCGGAGCTGTCTAATAAATAGGCATGGAAGGTTTCATCCGTGCTCGCGGGCTGGTTCCAGTAGCCCTGGGCTACGCTGGGGCCTTGTACCCAGATTTCACCAATTTCGGTTGATGCGCAGCGTTTACGGGAATCGGGTCCAACGATTTCAATATGTTGTCCCATTACGGCCTGCCCGGAACTGACCAGTGTGCGACTGATGCTGGATACCGTTTGGGCGTGGTCGGCCATCGTAACAGGTACCACTTTATGCGCTTCCAGAGCGGCGGCGTCAAAGTCATGGATGACAGGAAATTGCATGGGTCGTTTGCTTGAAACCATCAACGTTGCTTCAGCCAGTCCATAGCAGGGGTAAAAGGCTTCCTGGCGGAATCCACATTGGGCAAAGGCCGTACTGAATTCTCTAAGCGTAGAAGCTCGTACGGGCTCTGCGCCCACGGCTGCAACCTGCCAGTGACTCAAATCCAAGCCAATCCGCTGTTCAGGAGGTATTTTTCGTACACACAGCTCATAGGCGAAATTCGGTCCACCGCTGATTGTAGATTTTGTACGGGAGATGGCTTCTAACCATTTTCGAGGTTGCTGTAAAAAGCTGATCGGAGACATTAAGAAGGTTTCGATACCGCTATAGAGAGCCAGCAGAATGCCACCAATCAGCCCCATATCGTGATAAGGTGGCAGCCAACTCATACCCAGGTTTTCTTCTGGCGGTACCAAAGTTTTGTGCAGCACTTCTAGATTGGCTAATAAATTCGCGTGACTGACCATGACGCCTCTAGGAGAGCTTGTCGAGCCAGAAGTATATTGAAGAAAGGCTATCTTGTGGCTGTCGATCAGAGAAGTTGCGGGAGCCTGATCCAAAATTTGTGCCGAAGAGGATGATAGGTCATGGGCCTCAACAAGTGTGTCTGTAAGAAGCCAGTTGAGACGAACTAATTCCGGGATCGCCTCAAACAGGTGCTGCAAATAGGCTTGAATGAGGGTGGTACTGAGCAGCAGGCTGGCATTGGCATCGCGTGCTATAGCTTGCAGATGTGTTGGAGGACGATGGGGCAGAGGTAAATAGGCTGGTACCGCTATTATTTGTGCATATAAGCAGCCTAAAAAAGCCGTGATGTAGTCCAGGCTGGGTTGATACAGCAATATGGCCCGTTCTCCTGCACCGATCCTTGCCTGAAGTGCCCGTGCGATAGTCCAGGCTCGCTGGTTTAACTCGGCATAAGTCAACCTGTCAAAGTCATCACCATCCGTGAGAAAAGTGAATGCGGTTCGCTCTGGTTGATGAATAGCTCTCCACTGGATGAGTTCTACGATGCTGCCTGCGTGCAAGGAAGCGAGAGGATGAGCAATAAACTGATCGGAACTCATAAGTGATACTCCTTTTCTCTATCTGCGCCAGAACGTATATGATGATGGATCAGAGACGAAGCCCATCCATAAGCAAGTAGTACGCTTAGTGCAAAGTCAACCGATTTAGACGTATTTGGATGTGCGAGTATACTGAAAAGAGAAGGGAAGGTTCCGTTGGTGCCCACTTCTTCATGACCCGCTTTGGGATTGAAACGAAACATTATTGAGCACTCTCAGCGAATCTTCTCTTCAATGTAGGCATAGCTTCATCAAGGATGGCTAAGGTAGCATCGATGTCTCCATCTTGATGGGCTGTAGAAATAAAAAAGCATTCAAACTGGCTGGGATGGAAGAGAACGCCACGCAGTATCATCTCTTCCCAGAAAATACGAAACAGATCGAGACGTGCATGTTCCAGGGCTTCACGCCAGGAGGAAATGGGTTTATCAGTAAACCATAGCTGGAAAACAGGACCTGAGCCTTGCACTTGTGCAGGGATTCCCGCATCGTGAAAGCGTGATGTCAGACCTTCCATTAGACGGTTACCGAGCGCATATAAACGTTCGTATGTACCGGGCTCTTTCAACGCTTCCAGAGTAGCACTAACGGCAGCCATAGCTATGACATTGGCGTTGTACGTTCCCGAGTGCGAATAGCGTCCGTCGGCGATCCATTTCATGATTGACCAGGTACCTGCAATGGCTGCTACCGGAAAGCCGCCTCCCAATGCTTTTGCAAAGGTAGAAATATCAGGTTGCACTTTGTACAAGCTTTGTGCTCCACCTAAGTCTAGTCGAAAACCTGTAATAACCTCATCGAAGATCAATAATGCGCCATAACGACGTGTGATATCACGGAGGAACTGCAAATAACCCGGCTCTGGCAGAATACAGCCAGCGTTACACATCATAGGCTCTGTCAAAACGGCTGCAATTTCACTTCCATAAGTCGAGAATGCGTGTTCAACCGCATCTTGATTATTCCAGGGACAAATAATGAGTGTTTCGGCTAGAGCTTGTGGCAGGCCTGGTCCTGCGGGTACTGGTACTGGCGCTTCGGATGGTCCGGCTAGTTCAGGCCGGGGTTTATTGGACCAGTAGACAGCATCTTGCCACCCGTGATAATGTCCCTCGAAGCGCAATAGTTTCGAGCGTCCTGTGACGGCCCGTGCGAGTCGTACGGCTGAACCGACAGCTTCTGATCCACTGTTGGTAAAACGTACAGCGTCAGTTGAAGGTACTGCATCAAGAAATTGCTGCGCAGCAACTTGCTCCAGCTCATAGGGAAGTCCCGATAAAGGTCCCAGACGTGTCACTTCCTCGACGACACGGGCAGTGACTGATGGGGGTCGATGCCCTAAAAAGAGTGGACCCAAAGCTAACAAATAATCAATGTAGCGTTTTCCATCAGCATCTATGAAATAAGCACCTTCACCGCCTGCAGCAAAGAGTGGGTAAGGATTCCAACCGGCATGGGGAGTACGAGCTGTCGAGTTAGCACCGCCAGGCAATACCGTTTTTGCTTTTTGGAAAAGTTCACGTGATCGTGGTGTCTGCTGCTCAAAAATTTCAGAAAAATACATCCTTGAAGCTCTTGCTATTGTTATTATTTATATACAATGATGGCGCTACTTATGTATTTCTTTGTAATGCCTAACATTGTGAGAGCCTGTTGAAACAAATATCCAGCGCCATTTGGCGCTTGCTTATGCTAAATTCACTATTTGTAGTATATATATGCAGATCACTTCTGTCAAGCAAGCTGACCATCTCTTATACCTGTACGCTTGTTAACGTGCTTTGTCCAGGCCTGCAAGCATAAGGGTCTGAAGGGCTATTGAGTCAAAATGGCATCTGCTATTTGTTGAGGCGAGATATGGTCGAAGAGATTGCGGCCTCTCAGATGGTAAGACTCTTTTGAAAAACCCGGTCGCAGGGCGGTTTGCTCTTTTCTTCCCCGCCCTACAATCGTTGTGCGTCTGCCGTAGCCATAGTAGCCAGGATTTGTGCCACCAAAGAGGGCAATGATTTTCACCGCATTCTTGGGAGCAAAGCGTATGTCGTCCTCTTCCCTCAATGCTTTCTGCGCTGCTGCGAGATGCATCACACCTGTATCGCCAGTCACAAAGAGGTCGGCCTGATCGATTAAGGCAGTTGTCTCAAGCAGATGCGCTCTTGGCTCGGCAGGCATAAGGAAAACCCGATGGGGATCGTTCTTGCTGAGAGCTTCCAGCAAGTGATAAGAACGCGTTGTCTCTGTGTAGCTTGGCAAAATATATACAATGAGATTAGGGCATGCAACGAGAACTCTGCAAAGAGCTGCAATGAGCATGTCGATGGGAGGTCTTGTCACCGCAGAAGCTGTATCTGGCGCTATCACCAATACTTGACTATCTTTTGCCTCAATTGGTGCCTTTTCTTTCAAGGTTGCCAGCGTCCTCATAGCCTTTTGCACGTGCTTAGAGGACAGATAGAGCACAATGTCTCTCTCCAGTGTCACTGAAGATGCAGGCTTCTTGAAGTAATGGTTGATCATATGCCTGGCTATTGTGCTGACATGAATATCGGCTTGCCTGCGAAACGCCAGGAAATATCGTGCCATTTCAAGCCATTGTGGATAGAGTATGTGTGAGTGGAGTCGAAAGTAGAGTCCTGGGGCTACGATGCTGGGAAAGACGGCCTCATAGTTTCTCTGCCTCAAGAAATGGATAACGTGAACTGCTTCTGGATCAAGCGTCATGCCTCTTAGCCATTGGGTCACATGCGTTCCTGGGAAAAAGACTTTGTTGGTTTCGATGATCCGATTGATACGTGGATCATCCTCAAAAATCTGAGCCTGGAGGCTATTACAAAGCACATCGATCGTACCAGCAGCGAAAGGATCATTTTCTATCATCTGGTCTACTGCACTTAATCCTACCGCAACGGCGTCGCCGATTCCTACATCTAATGTCACCAGAAAACGTGGCGTATCTGGTTTTGTCTGGTTGCAAGGTGGATAGCAGCGTAGGGAACAATCACTCATAGAGAAAATATCGTCATCACTTTGATTCTGCGCTAGATCAAATCCTGTATATTGTAAAATACGTTTATAAATTCAATGATATTTACTCGACGATAAGTATTTATAGTTGTGTTTTGTCGAAGGGAGGGAGTGATCTCTCATGAAATTGCATACATCTCCACATCGTCTGACGCTGCGTGGACAACTTGTCCTGAGCTGCTTGTGGTTTGCTCTGAATCTGGTGTCATCGGCTTTGCTGCCAATCGTGGTTCCAACCCAGATTTTGCTCTTTGTGGCTCCTGGACAAGTGGGCAACACTCAGCAGGTGAGCTTTCTCGCCTGGCTTTCGGCTCTAGGAGCCATCATCGCGCTCTTCATACCACCTTTGACTGGTCTGCTCTCAGATTACACACCTGGCCCTCTTGGCCGACGACGCCCCTATATCATCATCGGTGCTCTCACGGTGCTTCTCAGTCTCCCTGTGTTGATCAACGCTCATAGCATCATCATCCTGATACTTGGTCTGGGTGTCCTGCTCACCGGGCTCAATATCATTACGGCAGGGTATCAGGGGCTTATACCGGATCTCGTTCCTCACAAACAACGCGGAGCGGCATCCGGGTATATGGGGTTCATGGCTATTCTCGGCAATGTAGGAAGTCTCGCTCTTGCTGCCTGGCTTTTCGCGTCAGTAAACTTACACTCTATAGAGGCGAATACGATACGTAACGGGGCCATCTTCTACTATGTCAGCACTATTGCTGTCTTATTTATAGGTGTTCTCGTGACAGTTCTAGGGGTACGCGAAGTGCCTTTCTCTCCGAAGCCCACTACATTTGCTCAAACCGAGTCGCGCATACAGTTTGAGTTCCATAAATGGTTTGGGTACCATTGGATCAAGCCCTGGCGCGAGCATAACTTTACCGTGGTTTTCCTAACGCGCTCGGCCGTGATGATGGGGCTTGCGCTCTTCATGACGTTTATTGAGTACTACCTGGCGAATGTCGCACACGTGACAAATTTTGTACAGGCTACGGCAACGATAGCCGTACTGGCCTTGCTTGGCGCTGTCTTCAGCGCCCTGCTCCTGGGCATCTTCTCTGATTATGTCAAGCGTGCCCCCCTGGTATGCATGGCAACCATGTGTATGGCACTTGCTGCATTCGCTTTCGTGGTCTTCCCAGGCGGTTTTCCTCTCTGGCCGCTTGGTGTGGTATTTGGATTGGGCTATGGAGCCTATATGAGCGTGGATTGGGCTTTGTCGATTGATGCCTTGCCATCGAAAGAGACGGCAGGAAAAGATCTGGGCTTATGGAATGCCTCTTCAACTTTACCTACCGTTATCGCTCCTTTATTAGGAAGCGCGATCATCCTGCTTGAGCCTTATGGATCAACGGCTCTGGGATACCGTCTCGTCTTTGCGTCTGCAACGTTCTTTCTTCTACTTGCGGCTATTGGTGTGCTCTTCGTGCGTGAGCGCAAGGAAAACTACCTCTCGGCTGTCCCTACGAGACAGACCCAACGGAAAATGAATATTGTCTGGAAACTGGCGTTTCAAACACGAGCAGGCAATGCTTTCGGCTTTCTCCTCTTCTGGCCGTTCTGGGAACGCATTACGCGCTCCATCTGGCATCTCAAGCCTGTTCCTCATGCCCCCTATCATTTATTAGAGGTCCGCTTCACTCACCATCGCGGTCAGCCTCTTGATTTGCCTGATGGAACGCATGTTGGCAGGGGTGATCCGATTATCGAGTTGCATTTTCGCAATCGGGCCTTCCTTGAGGTGGAAGAGCACGCTCCTACATGGAAGTATATTCAGCTCATCGCGCAAAATCTCAAAGCACTCGCTTGTTGGATGCGGGAGCCCGATTTCCCTGGCGCTCCACTTGCAATCTATGGCACGACGCTGTTGTTCCGTGGAGCTCCTCGTCTGGGATTTATGCTACGCGAGCGCCCGAGAAACCTCTACACCTACCTGGAGCGTTTCTTTATGACCGGTTTGCTGGTTCTCTACCATCGACGAGGAGGCGCGCGTCTCCTTCAAGGAACGACCTATGGCACCTATCCGCAAGAAGTATGGATGTCACGTGAAGAACTGCTCAGGCGCTATGGCAATTCACGCACCCTCTCCTTGAGAGGGCGATGACTGCTGTTGCTGGGCAGCCATCTGTCCCTCTCGTACAAAGAGGACGGTGACTGCTGCTACGATGAGACAAAGGGATGCTACCATGAAGACGAGGCGATACCCTAGCTCTATCTGTCCAAATCTGTCAGCCAGATTGATAATGAGACTACCAAGCAGTGGAGCAATGATCGCTGGTAAATTCGTAGTAGCATTCCACACTCCCAGACCTTCACCTGCTGCTTCTAGCGATGGTAAGACATCCACTGACAAAGCCCAGTCTACGCTTGTATATGCTCCGTAACCTAAGCCAAAGAGTACGCCCAGCGGCCAGAGCCAGCCTATAAGGTTTGCGGAAGTCACCACAAATGCCAGGGATGTCAGGCTCATACAAAGAGTAGCTCCACAGACAACGGGCGCGCGGCGTTTTAAATGATCGGAGAGGATGCCAAACACTATGCCACTGACGACCCCACCTCCCAGTGCCAATACGGCCACCAATGCGGTGACTTGCACAAAATTCGTAATATGTTGCACTCGTGCAAAGTAGTATTCAACATATGTCATGAACAAGGCAAGACCAAGCATGATCGAGGAACGCGTCAGGAAGACGACGATGAAGTTGTACGAGTGCCAAGGAGCATGCCAGCCATGCGCAAACCAGCGGGCGAATCGGGAGAAGAACTTCTCTCCTGCCTCCTCAGAGGCGCGTTCTTTATAGGGCTCTTCATTCACATAGAAAATGGTGATTAGTATAGTCACGAAGAGAGCGGCGGCTCCGACAATGTAGTAGATACTGATACCAGAGTGAATTATGTTCTTGTTGTAGGAATGCTGGGTTGTCGTTGTCCCACCTAAAAGCAGCGCAGCCAGTCCCAGGCTTGCTACATTTCCAAGAATGGTCATTGCTCCCACGTAGCCTGAGGCTTCTCCGCGCTGCTCCTTTGGGACACGATCTGGCACAAGACTTTGATATGCAGGCGTCAGAACGTTATTCCCTAGATGTAAGAGTGAAAGACCGATCAGAAAAATAGCGGCATTAACGGACGAAACCAGAAAAGGTGTGCTGGCGATCAAGAACAGACCCCCAATGGCAATATAGGGACGCCGACGCCCCCATTTCCCTGTCGTGTGATCTGAGAGGGTACCTACCAGCGGCGGCATACACAGAGAAACGACAGAGGCAGCTGCCGAAAGCCAGCCGAGAAATGTGGCTTGTTGAGCATCTCCCACCTGTCCTGGAGCCACAAAGAGCAAAATTTGGGTTGGAATGACTATGGGTAAGAGTGCTGCATATTGCAGATTAATCGAAAACCACAAGACATTGAGGACCAATTGTTCGCGGATCGAGAGCCGAGCAGTTTTTTGCATATCCCTGAAAATCCCCCTATCAACAAACCTGTGAAGCAAGGTGTGGCACCCAGGATATGAGAAGAATATCCTGAGAGGTGGCTGCTATGCATCACGTGAGAAACAGTCGGAGCGTTCCACTCCGATTCAAAAATTCGGCTGATGATGGGCATTACCACGTCTTTACTGCTCCGGTTCTGCGTTTGCGACCATGCCCGATTGATCTCAAGCGGGAAAATTCAAGCCTGGGCCAGAAATGTCGATCATAGAAGAGAACATCTCGATGGAGCAGGTATGATTTTTCTTGTTATTGTCTCTTACATTGTCCTGGGTATTCTCCTTCTGCTATTTGTGCATCTCCTTCTTAATTTGCTGAGCTTTCGCCGATTAAGGACAAGCACGAAAGGCACAACCCTATCTGATTCTTTCGTCTCCCTGCTTGTCCCTGCACGCAACGAGGAAGCTCATATTGAAATGTGCGTGCGCTCTTTGGTCGGGCAACACTATGAGCAGTTAGAGGTGCTTGTACTTGATGATCACAGTAGTGATGCGACAGCACCGATTGTCCAGACTCTCATCGATGAATTACCGCCAACACAAAAGGGACGCTTGCAACTCTTGCACGGGGTAACTTTACCACCTGGCTGGGTGGGGAAAAATTTTGCCTGTCACCAATTGTCCCGCCATGCTCAGGGCGAGTATCTCTTCTTCACGGATGCCGATACCGTACATACAGCAGGGACGGTAAAAGCGGTGATCGATTGTATGCAGGGCCTCGATGTCGATTTACTCACGGCTCAGTCAGAGTATGAGCTCAAAGGCATAGCGGAGCGCCTTGTAATGCCATTGCTTTGCTTCCGCGTCTTCACGCTCTTACCCCTGACGCTCGTGAGCTGGCGACCAGAGCCGATCCTGGCTGCCGGGAATGGACCTCTACTCTGCTTTCATCGATCGGCATACGAAGCGGCAGGAGGACACCAGGCCATTAAAGGGTGTATTTTAGAGGATGTTTCTCTGGCTCGCGCCGTCAAAGTTGCAGGCTATCGCATGGCCTTTGTGGATGCAACCGAGATGATTTCTTGTCATATGTACACGTCCTTCGCGAATACATGGGTGGGTTTCTCAAAGACCTTTTTTGCTTTCTACAACTACTCGTTGATTGCCGCGCTTGTCATCATCATGCTCGATCTCTTGCTCTTTGTTGTGCCACCATTGCTCCCTTTGGTAGCGCTATTTGTCCCTCTTCCATTTCCTGCTATCCTGCTTGCTCTCGCCAACTATAGCATCGGCGTCCTGATGCGTCTGCTCCTGGCTCTACGCTTTACGCGATCTCAGAAGCTTTTAACGCTACTCCTTTGTTTTCTGCATCCGGTTGCTATCCTGCTGGGATGCTTGATTTTGCTGAACTCGATGCGCTGGCATTACCGTAAACGGGGCACAGAATGGAAGGGCCGCTATTATCCTTCTTAAAAGAGAGACATGAAAGCAGCGGTGAAGCTCTTCCCTTTAAGAATTAAAAATCACGAGAAAATTTCCAATAACGCTCAACGAAGCGGTGAAGCTTGTCCCTGTACGCATACTCTCGTATCGTATCTTGAAAAGAAGATGGAGGGAAAAAAAGCATCGCATGCTGTGATTGATAGCAACCAGCGGCATGAATGCGCTGTTCCAGGTAACGGGAAATGTCTACCTCAAGAGGCACGAGTTGGTATGACCTCACTAACTCCATCGTCTCCTCTGGGAGATATGCAACGTAAGGGAAATCCTCAAAGAAGAGCAATGTGCTACGATCCAGTACGTTGAGTGCTGCCTGGCAGATAATGCGATGGTCTCGATGCCTTCCAACACCAAGTGGCACAACAATGGTCGTGCTCGGATAGCTAGCATGTAGGTCCACAAGCCATTGGCTCAGGGTAGGGAAGATTGGATCGTGACGCAAGTCGGCACGATCATCGTTGATCTCACTGAGATCTGATAAGTCAGGAAGACGATAAATGGCTTCACGCCAGTCCAACCAGACATAATCAACTCCCAACTCTGACATCGCCTTTTCGTCCTCCGCTTTGCGTATCTGGTAAGGAGGAATGCCTTCTGGTACTTGCCAGAGTTGGTGACAGGCTCGCGCTAAAGGGGAAAAAGGCGGCTGAGGATCACCCGCGAATAGCGTTACAACGAGCACTTGCATGCCCTGCGCCTTATGGCTACAAATGGTCCCACTACATGAGAACGCTACATCATCAAAATGAGGAGAAATATAGATATAATCATAGTCTTCCTCAGCAATGGCTTTTCTTGCATAAGCATGCTTCTTGAATAACTCTGGAATCATCTGTTCTCCATCCTTTGCTCCACTTCCTTTTCTTATTATACCAAATACTTCAATAAGTGTTAAAAATATATTATGGTCCTATAATGCGTAACGCATAACATCGACTGAGCTCCCATCAGGTGTGTGTTATTATATATTGTAAGAGGCTGTCATACGCCTCCTGTGATACGTGTTGACGGGTAAATCAAGCATGGAAAGGATTCACCTATTCAGAATTAGGAGACAATGATGGCGGATATTGTTTCATACTTAGAACTCATTTGTGAGCGTTTCGCACAACCACAGATACGCGCTGCATTTCGTGGCTTTACGAAGACCATCCAGTTTACCTTTCCCGATCTCCGGCGCGATTTTATTTTGAGCATTGCCGAGGATGGAAGTGCAACCCTGGCAGAACACATAGTTCCCCAACCAGATGTCAGGGTGACCACGAGTAGCAAGACGCTTGCTGGTATCGTAGATGGCACCGTCAATCCCTTCCAGGCGTACATCATCCGTAAGCTAAAAGTAGAGGGACAGATGGAGGATTTATTGAGATTGCAGAAATTGCTTTGAGTGCAGCCGATTTCTACCCGAGTAGTATACTATTCTAGAGGTGGTAGTTCGCACGAAACCTTGCACAAAAACGACCGCGAGAATGATTAATGATCGATAAAAAAAGTTCAGATACTATACACACCGTCTTTCAGCGTTATCACCAGGAAATCCTCCAGGAGCTTCGCCGTGCATTTCTCATCCAACAGACCTCCCGAGCAGAAGAGGTCAATTATGATGCTCTCTCAAAGCTGGATGGACAAATGCAGTACCATCTTGGTTGGCTCGATCAGGAGTTTCGTCCTGCCGATGGTCATCCAGGCAAACTGCTACGTCCCAAACTTCTTCTGCTGAGTTATGAACTGGCCTGCGCACACGGGCAACCAGCTTCATCGCATGCCCTGACACACTCTCTGCGACCCGCTTTGCCAGCAGCGGCAGCCATAGAATTAGCACATAATTTCACTCTGTTACACGATGATATTCAAGATGGAGATGTCGAGCGCCGTCATCGCCCGACTGTCTGGTCTGTGTGGGGAATCCCCCAGGCGATTCTGGTTGGGGATGCTCTGCTTGCGCTGACGCGTATTCATCTGTGGAAGGTGCTGGATGAAGGGGTAGAACCTGCTATTGCACTGCGTCTAGCGAAACTGTTTGATGCCGCTCTCCTCAGGCTGACTGAAGGACAGCATCTCGATATGTCCTTTGAACGACAACAACAGCAATATATTTCTCTCTTAAGCTATGAGGAGATGATTAGCCGCAAGACGGGCTCTTTGATGGCGTGTGCGACAGAGATGGGAGCGATACTTGGGACCTGTAACCAGACGATGATCAAGGATCTGGCTTGTTTTGGTCACGCTTTAGGGTTGGCATTTCAGGTACGAGATGATATGCTGGGCATCTGGGCTACTCAAGCAGAATCAGGAAAATTGCCTGCTGGTGATATCTACCGACGGAAGAAAAGTTTGCCTATCCTTCATGCCTGCCAATATGCACAAGCAGAAGATCAGCAGGCAATGGCTGAGATCTATAGCCAGGATGCGCCTATTACCCAGGAACAGGTGCAGGAGATTCTGGCGATCTTCGAGCGGGCACAGACCAGGCAGTATTGTACTCAGTTTCTCGTTCAACAGTGTCGACAAGCACGCTCAGCCCTTGCTCAGATCGCTGCTCCCTGGAACTCGCTTGCCATGCGTACTCGCGCTGACCTGGAGGCGTTGATCGATTTTGTGGAGGGAGCCTGACGCTGTTCCCCCTTCGCGATCTTTTTCAGCCATGAACTCTCCTCCAGCAATGGGCTTCCATTGACGATAGAGCAGGAATATAGGAGAAACGCTTACTACTCTTCTTATGCCGTTTCTCTATGGTCTGTTTTTCATCTATCCTGTTTGGTTTTCGTTGGGAGAAAAACCATCAGGCTTCCAGGCGGCGGGAATTGAGACATTCACGATCTGGAGTACGTCGCTACGACTGAGCTTCCCGTTACCGCTGATTAAGGCTTCCAGGGTCGCATAGGCTAGAGCAAGCGGGATGGAGCAAAAATCGGATACGGGACCAGGAGGAAGAGCCGCAATGTAGGCATCAGCCAGGGCGAGATGACGACATGCGTAGGCGTGCATATCCTCTGCTTGCCAACCAGGGGGGAAGAACTCCACTCCGCGTGCCAGATCGTCTGCATGGTTCCGTAGGATATTGACAGCTTGCAAGCCACGCCCGAATCCTATGGCGTGGATGCGATTCGATGGGGTTGCGTTGTACCAGGCCCATAGATCTGATAAGAGCAGGCCAACAGAGCCAGCTACTCCAAATGTGTAGCGGTCCAGATCCTCCTCGCTCTGAATCATCCATCCCTCTTCTGCCCATTGTGCCATGCGATCTGCCATCGTCGCCGTTGCCTCCCACACACGCGGAGCGATGGATGGTGGTGCAAGCAAGGCCCAATCTACTATCCGCAGCGTCACTTCTGGCAGTTCCCGTTGATAACAACCCAACGCTGCTGTGAAGTCGCTAGCCGCAAAGGGTGTTTGCAGCATGCGACTGATGGAGCGCAACAGCAGCGCTTTCGTGCTGTTCTCCAATCTGGGATGATCTTCCACTTCATCGATAGCCCGCATGCATAAGTAGCCCGACATGACTGCATCCTGGAGTCCGGCTGGTAAACGGTTTATGGGAATAAAGAACGTTCGGCTGGTCTTTTTTAACATCTCCAGTGCATCTTCACTCATATTCACCATGTCTGCTCCTTCCACGAAAGAACCTTTACTCAACAAGCCTGCTCTGGTCCGATGCCAAGCCCGACTTTCAGGACATGTGCCGCACGCAGCGCATATTGGGGGGCTACGCGGCTGAGCCAGAACAACTCCCGCCAGCGCGACGGTTGCAAAAATGCCTTTGTAGGCTGTAGCCAGTCCGGGGAAATATTCTGCTCTGGATAATCCAGTACAACCCGGATCGTTGCTACACGCAGTCCTCGTCCAGCGAGAAGGCCCGTCTCCATGTCAGCCGCTACGAAGCCCCGCCCGGACCAGGTGTGACGATCACTTCCGACAATCATGGTCTGAGCAGTCAGCAGCGGCCTGCTGTCCGATCGAAAGTGTAATGTGTGTGCGGCTGATACCAGCATCTGTACAAGTATAGGATCACAATGCATGATCCTCCCATCTGCTAGGCCGACTCGCTCAGGGATCAGGATGCTCCCCGGTGGCAGGCCGTGTACCAACGCTCCTGCCAGACCACACACGACCACGATGGAACCTGATACAGTATCAATTGATCTCTCCAGGTTTTCCTGGTAGATTATACTTTGCTGTGAGGCTGGCGGAGAGACTATGCTACACTCTTCTTTTTTCGATGCGCTATGAGGATACTGCAATTTCCAGCGGGCTAATCGCACGCCAGCCCAGCTTACACGAGCATGCGGCAGGATGCTACGTATTGCCCAATACTCAAGGAGGGTTGGTGCCAGAATCTCCACGCTTTGTGTCGCAGGGAACAATGAGGCGCGCTGGTTGCGAAGCATGTGATGATCCCCCTTCTTGTTATCTGGCATATCCGTTGTCTCGATACCAGCTAATCGCCCGTTCCAGGGCTGCGTTGACAGATGTTGCTGTATAGCCAAGCTCAGATTGAGCCTTTGCTGAACTGACGTACATGTGATGACGAGCTATTCTGACTCCTTCGAGTGGGATCAGTGGCGCGGTCATCCCTCCTGTCTTGTTGCGAAACATCCGGCAGCGCAACTCGTCTGCCCAACCAAGAGTCAGTGCCAGCGGAAAGGGGATGCGCACAGTCGGGGCAGCGCGACCACAGATCTGAGCCAGGCGCTGCCAGAGCTGAGACAGACTGAGATTTTCACCACCCACCAGATAGCGCTCTCCAGGACGCCCAGAGTGAAGCGCCAGGACGTGCGCTCTGGCGACATCCTCTACAGCCACGACGTTCAGCCCGCCGCCTAATGTGGCAAAGATGCGTCCATGCAGAAAGTCCACCACCATTTTCCCCGTAGGTGTCGGCTTCCAGTCTCCCGGTCCAACGGGCGCGGTCGGTAAGACGAGAACGACCGGTATTTGTGCTGCTAGTGCTACCCGTGCTTGTTGCAACTTCGATTGGTGGTATGCAGAGAAACCATCCTGTACGTCCCAGTCTTCCTCTGTCGCCGGATGCTCTCCATCAGCGGGTCCTACCGTTGACGAGCTAGAGGTGACGACGGCACGCTCAATGCCTGCCAGGCGTGCTGCCTCCAGCACTCCGGCACAGCCGCGCACGTTGGTCGCGAAGAGCTGGCGATGCATACCTGCTGAAAGGGAATAGAGGGACGCTACGTGCACAAGATAGCGGCAACCCTTCATGTATTGGACAAGATTACCTGCGTGCAGGATATCACCCCATACCGTCGTACAGCCCTCAAGTGGCAGGAGGGGCCTGGAACCTGGACGCACAAGCGCACGTACACGATAGTGAGCCTCCAACAAGGCACGAAGGATGTGACTCCCCACAAATCCGCTGGCCCCGGTCAAGAAGACCACATCGCCTGCCTCGGTTTTCCGCTGGAATTGCCCTGCCATTCGCCTGGTCCTCCCGTCTTTCTCAACTTTCTCTAGCCAATGCCTGCTTTAGGTGAAAGGAGATCGCAGGCTGCCACGCAGTACATCGACGGTGGCTCGTAGCATCTCATGGGGCGACTTCATGGTAGCAGTCACAGCAGAGGGTTCATAGCCACAATGCGCCATACAATTGGCGCAGCGTGGGTCCTTTCCTCGCCCATACTGCATCCACTCGGTTGTCTCGATCAGTTCTTTATAGGAACTGACATACCCGTCGGCCATGAGATAACAGGGCCTCTGCCAGCCCAGGACTGAGTAGCAGGGGATACCCCAGGCAGTGCAGGCAAAGTCAATCTTGCCCTCCAGGAAGTCCAGGAAGAGTGGGGAGTGGTTGAGACGCCACTGTTTACGCCTGCCGTCTGCAAAGGCTTGACGAAAGATCTCGCGTGTCCGCTCGATACCAAGAAAATGTTCCTGGTCTGGCGCTTTCTCATAGGCATAACCTGGGGAGATTTGCATGGCATCCACCTGCACATCATCGTTCAAGAAGTCAAGAACATCACGAATACTGCTCCCATCGTCCTGTGTGAAAATTGTGCTGTTGGTGGTCACTCGGAAGCCTCTCCTCTGAGCCTCCTTGATCGCTTCGATGGCCTTGTCGAAGACACCTTGCCGGGCGACTGATTGATCGTGACGTGCCTTCAGACCATCGATATGCACTGACCAGGAGAAATACGGTGATGGCTTGAACTGATCGAGTTTCTTGCTCATAAGAATGGCGTTGGTGCACAGATAGACGAAGTGCTTACGTTCGAGCAATGCCGCCACAATCTGATCGATCTCCCGGTGGATGAGCGGCTCGCCGCCCGCGATGGAGACAATGGGCGCACCACACTCCTCTACTGCGTCGATGCACTGCCGAACGGAAAGTCGCCGCTCCAGGATATTCTGGGGATGCTGTATCTTGCCGCAACCCATACAAGCAAGGTTACACTGATAGAGCGGTTCTAACTGTAAAACAAGCGGAAACTTCTCACGACCCCTCAGCCTCTGTCGGACGATATATGCCGCGATCCGAAGATTCTGGCGTAGCGTGATCGCCATACCATGTGTTCCTCCCCTGCGCAAACGTTAAGCTGTATTGGATGTATTTTGTGTTGTTTCTGTTTTTGCTGTAACAGTATATACTTTCTCTAGTAGAAGATACTTTCTCTGGTAGTATACACAGGAAAACAAACTGGACAGGAGCCCGTCATGGTTCCACTTTTCCGAAAGGTTGACCTATGGATACACATAAAATGAGCAAGCAGGGGGAACCCCAACTGAAGCCAGCCCTGGATCAGGCCGTAGAATGGTTGCTGGAGCGTCAGGATGCGGAGGGTTGGTGGTGCGGCGAACTGGAAACGAATGTAACCATGACGGCTGAACACGTTCTGTTGCTGCGTTTCTTAGATCTCAGTCTGGAGCGCATCAAAGATGGTGCTCTTCGGCACATCCTGAACCATCAGCGCGCTGATGGCTCGTGGGCGCTCTACTTCGGCGGTCCCGCCGATCTGAGCACAACGATTGAAGCCTATGTCGCGCTCAAGGTGCTCGGGGTTGATCCGGGCAGCGACGCGATGCAGCGAGCGCTCAAGTGTATTCACCAGCAAGGGGGAGTAGTACAGGCCAGGGTCTTTACGAAAATCTGGCTGGCTCTCTTCGGCCAGTATCCCTGGTCTGGCGTTCCCAGTATGCCACCGGAGTTGATCTACCTGTCTCCCAGTATGCCGTTCAACCTCTACGATTTCGCCTGCTGGGCACGTGGTACCATCGTTCCTCTACTCATCGTCCTTTCCCGCCGTCCCGTCAAGCCACTGGGATGTCGTGTGTCAGAGCTGGTTGTTCCAGGAACCGAAGGCTTGCTCACCCGCGTCCCCGGTTCAGGGCTGTTCTGGTGGATCGATAGGCTGCTCAAGCTGTATGAGGCTTTTCCGTTTCAGCCCGCTCGCTCACGTGCCCGCCGTCGCGTGGTTGATTGGATTGTGCAGCGGCAGGAGGCAGATGGTAGTTGGGGAGGTATTCAACCACCCTGGGTGTACTCGCTGATCGCTCTATATCTGGAAGGCATGGGCACCGATCACCCGGTCATGCGCCGTGGCATCGAGGGGCAGGAGGGCTTCGCGCTGCAAGACGAGACCGGGTGGCGTTTTCAGGCTTGTATGTCTCCGGTCTGGGATACAGCCTGGGTACTCCTGGCCCTGCGTCGTGCCGGGGTGGAGCGTAAGCATACCAGCGTGCAGCATGCAGTCCAATGGCTCCTGCAAGAGCAGATTTCCACAGGCGGCGATTGGCAGGTGCGTTCTGGTCCTGTACCCTGTGGTGGCTGGGCTTTTGAATTCGAGAATGATATCTATCCTGATATCGACGACACGGCAGTCGTCGTGCTGGCATTGCTCGAAGCCGGGCCACCGACAGCCATACGGGCGGCAGTGGATCGTGCGGTGCAGTGGGTACTGGCCACGCGGTCAAGCAATGGAGCCTGGGGAGCATTCGATAAAGACAATACACGAGAGATCGTCTACCGACTGCCATTTGCCGACTTCGGGGCGTTGCTGGACCCCCCTTCCGAAGACGTGACGGCCCATGTACTGGAAATGCTGGCCCATGTTGATGCCCCGGGGAAGGTGCAGGTCATACGAACTGCGCTCAAGTACCTGCAGCAGACGCAGCGGCCAGACGGTTCCTGGTTCGGGCGCTGGGGGGTCAATTACATCTACGGAACGTGGTGCGGCATCTCGGCGCTGGCTGTGCTACGCAATGGCGGGTATGTCGTGCAGGATATGATTGAGAGAGGCACCTCGTGGCTCTTGAAACATCAGAACACTGATGGTGGTTGGGGGGAATCCTGCTACTCCTACGAAGATCGCTCTTTTGCAGGCATCGGACGCAGCACGCCATCGCAAACCGCCTGGGCCGTCTTAGCCCTCCAATCAGCTAACCTGGGCAAGCATACTGCTTGCCTGCATGGTTTGACCTATCTGCGTGAGACGCAGGTACATGGCACCTGGGAAGAGCGAGAGTATACGGGGACAGGCTTCCCCCGAGATTTCTATATCAATTACCATCTGTACCGACATGTGTTCCCAACGATGGCGCTGGCAGGAGCGTGTAAAGCAAGAGAGGATTGAGTGCAAACTTCTCTCTCTTCACAAAACCGGGTCAAGCCCTCTGGGAAGCTGTTAGCGCTTTGCGCTCTCCCCCACGTAAGCGCCACCACCCATCAACGAGAGTGGCAAATCCCGTCAGGTAGACGACACGCAATGCCGCATCGATACCGGGCATGCCAGCGAAGCCCCAGACGAGACCAATCACATTGGCAACGAGCGAGAAGCCGATAGAATCACGCACGGTGGCCTCGCGGCGAGTCGTCGCGTCAATGATCATGGCAACTCTGGAGAGATCTGGAGCCAGTAAATCAGCGCGAGCTGGTAAGCGAAAACGATCATCGGTCAGGCCAATGGCCAGATCACACGCATCAAATGCTGCCGAAGCTCCCATCTGATCAGAGACAAAGGCTACCAGGCCCCCTTGTTGTTGGTGGTCGCGAATGGCTCCAATGGCATCATCCTCTTCAAGGAGAGCCAGGTGTGCTCGGTGAACGAGCTCTTGCACGGTTCGCTGATCTCCGCTGGGAAGCACGGCCAGTTTGACGTGAGTACGCTGGCAGGTTTCGACCAACAAGGGCAACCCTTCTGTCAGGTGAGGGCGCAATGCAATGAGTCCTCGTAGTTGCTGCTCGTGCTCCTCTTTGAGGGCCAGCACATATTGACCGTGCTGGCGTAAGCGCGCCGCTTCAGGCACCTCATCCCCATCCTGAAGAGGACCAAGGGCAAAACATACTCCGTCAAGGGAAGCGGTAGCCGTCTCGCCATCAAAGTGCCCTTGCGTGGCCGGGCTCTTGTGCGTCGCGCCAAAAATCTCTCCCCAGGGAGAACCGGCCGCACTGGCAACTCCAGCTGCCTGAGACAACAATTCCTCTGTCTCGCTCTTCTCGCGGAGGGGGACCACCTCATACAGTTCCAGCCCATCGCAGAGCTGCCGAGGGCCATCAAGCAGCAGCAGCGAAGGGTGACGCAGCATGCGATTGGTTCGCGTGCCAACGACCGTCACGCCCGCACGCAGCACTCTGGCGGCGGCTCCCAGGTCGGCGCTATCGACCCCAATAGCCGCAGTGCGTGGATTGACCAACAGCAGCGCGGTCAGCAACCGTGTGAACGACAGGGTTAACAGGCCGCTGAGGCCCGCATAGACGAGCGAAAGGAGGCCAATGATGCGGTGATACCGCTCAAAGAGCGAGAGGGCAACAGGAGCGGGACGAGGCTGTGGTGTAAAGACCTGGAAGGAAGCTTCCTGTCGCAAGTGCAGCACAAAGGGACCACCATAGAGCCGCGCGCCGGGAGAGAGCATGGTTCCAGGGGTCACCGGCTGAGGCATCCCGTCACGTCCGAGAGCTGTTCCCGTTCCTTCGAGCACTTGTGCCGCCAGTGGAGTGCGTTCGCCCGTCTTGAGGTGAATCTGCGTATCAGGTTGTGCGGAGGGGGCATGGCTGATGCGCTCCTCATGGCGACGCCAGGCAGAGCGTCTGTCACGAACCTCGGTGAGCAGGCGCAACGACTCAGCGCCCGTCACGGCCAGTGCAAGCAGGCTTCCTGCTAACGTGAGCGAAACAATACTGGGCAGATTCAAC
>Ga0070741_10007077_pt1 | contig 23564 bp, 15 predicted proteins | sample Coa_R1_4_FD_66440 | JGI IMG/M metagenome (GOLD analysis project Ga0070741, IMG submission 66440) | Surface soil microbial communities from Centralia Pennsylvania, which are recovering from an underground coalmine fire - Coalmine... | ecosystem: Environmental > Terrestrial > Soil > Unclassified ...
AGATCGGCAATCGATATCTTCTCCTTCACACGGTAGCTGATGCCATAGATGCCTTGATAATAGAAACCGGAAAGATGCAGCACTGCTTCCCGCATCGTTTTGCTGGGAATGGTACCGGTATTGACGCAGGTGCCTCCTACCACCTCGCGCTTTTCCACCACGACTACCCGCTTACCGGTTTTGGCGGCCTGGATTGCGGCGCGCTGCCCTGCCGGGCCGGAGCCAATCACTATAAGATCGTAGCGAGCCATAGAATTTCGTCTGGAGCCGTTCTGTTCCCGGCTAGAACCGTTTCTTGAAGAAGAAATCGAGGCCGAACAGGCCGTTTTCGTCGCGCACCGCCAGCACGGACCACCGCGGGTTCAACGCCCATTCTACCTGTACGATGAGTGGATTGCTGTTCGTAACGTTCGTGATGTAGGTGAACGTGATGTTCGGAGTGATCTGCTGCTCGATGGTAATGCGCGCCTGCGGGTTAAACTCCACGCCGGTGATGCTCGGGTCGATACGCAACTTGGTAATTCCAAAAAAGCGCTGCAGGCGGCCGGCGACAGGGGTGGCCACAGCTTCGGCAACCAGCGCCGAAGCACCCATCTGCTGCCAGCTCTGGTTCGCCGTGATCTGCTGGGTGGCGCCCGAAAGATTGGTGCTGGGTGTACGGCCGGTGGCGAGCAGCGCCACGATTTCGTTAAACGGCATCGGGGGATCCGAGCGCGGCGTGAGATTCAGTTTGCCGATTGGGCCGGACACGTTCAGGAGTACGTCCACGCCTCGCGCCTTCGTCTCCAGGTCGATGTTGAGAATCGGCTCGATTCGCACGGGATTAAAAAACGAGATCGAGCCCTGGCTGATGCGGTAGTGCGTTCCGAAAAACGTGAGCTGTCCTTGAAGAATATTGATCCGGCCGAGCGCCGCTGGGTTGCTCAAGGTGCCGCGCACACGCAAATTCGCCTCTGCCACCACATCCTGAGCAAGCGAGCTTTGGAATGTGATGTCCGGCGCGGATTCAATTTGAATATCGAAATGCATGCCGCCTAGAATGCCGCTGCGCGCAGCCGGGGTGCGGACCGGCTGTGCCGAGCCGGCCAGAACCGAACCAAGATCGGAGTGCGGGTTGAATCCCGTTCGCAGGATCGTTACCGTGCCTGCGATTATGTTGTTGTCCGAGGTCCCGGTCCAGGTTAGGGCCGCATTCGCAACCGTACTTACACCCTCCGGGTAGCGAACACGAACTTCTTGGGCCACGGCACGCAGACGAAATACCATGACATCGTTTTCCATGCCGGCAAACCCGGCCAGGCGGACTTTGCCGCCTCCGCTTTCTCCGGTCAACTGCTGAATCGTCGCGCCCCGTCCGCCAAACAGAATGACGCCGTTCAGCCCGGAGATGCCATTTGGGAAATCCGCCATGCTGAATGCCGAGTTTTTGATGTCAAGTTTGCCGTTGACCTGCGGACGGCTGAATGTCCCTCGGCAGGTCACGTTCGTGACAACGGTACCAGAGGAGACGATACTGGAGTCAAAGTCCTGGAGTACCGCAAGATCGATTCGCCCATCGGCACGGAGATCGAGCGCGTTTTCGCGCCGCGGAGAAATAGTGCCGGAGAGCTGTATGTCCGTTGCGCGTCCGACCAGGCGGGCACTGTCGATATGCGCAACGCCTTGGCGCATCGTGACGACAATCGGCCCGGAATTGCGTAACGTGAAAATTTTCGGCTCGACACCCAAGGCAGCTTTGGGAGCGGGTCCGAGCTGGAAATCCGGAATACGGAGCGTTCCGTTCCAACGCTCCGGATGACCAACGGGACCTGTCAGTTCGAGATCACCTCCCGCGAACCCGCCGATCTCAAGGGCCGGGCGCTTACCACCACTGACGATCTGCTGAACGCGGCCAAAATCCAATTTTGTGAATGAGAGCCGAAGCTTACCAGGGTAATCATCCGAGAGCCGCCACTCGCCGGAACCGCGAAACGATGCCGAAGCCACGCCGGACTGCACCGAAGCGGTCAGCACGTCGCCCTTGGTTGTGGCCGTGAGATGTAGATCTCCCAAGGGCTGCTCACCGAGCGCGAGCCCGCCGCTGTCGACGCGCGCCATGAGGGTCGTAAGATGTAGGTCCAATCCTTGCCCGGCTTTGGATGCGACCTTGGTCGCGCCATTGAGATTGACCTCCATCGTGCCCGATATTCCAGGCAAACGCTGCCGAACCGTCTGTAACTCGCTAAGCTCGAGCTGGTTGCTGGCTACCTCGAAATGCGCCTCACCGCTAGTGAAGGCGCCCGCCGCGTGCGTATATGCACCTTTGAATTCGATCTGTTTTCGGCCAGCCGTGAGCTTCCCGCTTGTGAGTTGAATACGATTGCTAGAGTAAGTAGCGGATAGAGCAGCGCCGTCGAAGGGCTCGCCGTAGACGGAACCCTTGGCCGCGCTGAGGCTTAGTGAACCCGTGGGGTGGTCCATGGTTCCTGATACGTGCATGGTGGCGGAAACAGTTCCGAGCACCGGCAGATCCTGGCGTTTCGCAATCGCGAGCACCTCTGCAATGGGAGCGTTGCGTACTGAAGCACTGACGGAAATGGGACTCCCTCCGCGGAGTCTCCATTCCTGGAAGCCCGCTTTCCCGTTCAAATCGACGCGAACCTTACCTCGCACAAGGGAAGCTTTGGTAACGCTCATTTCGGAAGGCGAGAGATCCAGGCTCGCTTCGAAGACGTCGAATTCTCGATTCTCGTAGGCGAAATTCGTCAAGGCGAGTTGGCCCGTGATTCGTGGATTATCCAAGCTCCCATTCGCCGCGCCGCTAAAAGCTGCGCGGCCGCTTCGCAACTCGACAGGGGATGTCTTGGGCGCATTCGCCGAAATGAGCGGCAAAACGGGATCCAGGTCACGAAGATTCGTGGATTCGAGGTGAAAGCTCAAACGCGTAGCAAGTGAGCCGGACAGTTCCATTCGCGTCGAAGGCAACGCGAGAAACGACCGGCCAAAATCAAGGGCGCCGCCGCGCGCGTCGTAGTTAACGGACAAGAGTCCCCGGACTGGTGTGCCCGCGCCGCTTGGTGTAATCTCCAGTTGCGTGCTGAGCTCCAGCGCTTGTCTGTCGCGCAGCGAGCCTTGAAGGCGAATCGATCCGGACATCCGGCCATCGTAAGGCGGCATCTCGACCGCGGCATTCTGCGCGACAGTTCCGATATCAAAGCTGTCCACCTGTCCCTCAACCTGAAATCGCTCCAGATTGCGAATTGCAGCGGTGCCGCGGAATTCCCCACCCAGCACCGAGACGGTGAGGCCGCGAATGTCCACATCCCTGCCGATGGCTGTAATTTCGCTGACCGCGCCATGCAAGGGGAATTTTCGAAAATCTCCGCCGAGAGCAGCCAGCGCAGTACCCGAAAGCTGAATGCCGCTAATCCGGATGCGGGCGGGCGTGACCTGCAAAGCTCCGTCCGCCCGCACGTCTTCGAAACGCGCGTTCTTCTCGTAATACGCAACGCCGGAAGCGCGCACAGGTCCGGAAATCGTGTAGCGGGAAACACGATCGTATCGAAGCGTGCCATTCGCCATCACCGTTCCGCGCTCGACAGACTTCCATTTCAGAATATGGCCGGCCTCTCCGGCATCGACTCGGGCCCGGTAGTGAAAATCTGCCACAGGGGATGCAAAGTTTGAGACAGAGCCTGAGAATTCCAAAGCGGATTTTCCCGTCGTGAGCGCAGCGTTCGTGACGGCGAGCCGATTCCGTTCCAATATGACTGCAAGCTGCAGCGCGGCGGGAATATTCTCGTATGAGCCCCACTTCAGATCGAATGGACGTACGGACAGATTTCCCTGATATCGCGGGCCGGTAAGATCGTAAGCCAGCTTCGCTTCCAGATTTTCACCCTTCATCTGAAATGGCGTGCTACCGTGGCCTTCTATGGCAAAGCTTCCATCGCGAATATCGAATCGCCGCACCGCCAGATCCAGAATTGTCTGCATCACGGGCTTGCCGGTCCGGCTTTTGATCTTGGGTTCCGGAACGTTCGTTCGCCCACTCGGATCGATCATCAGGTGTATGGTCGGCGCGCGCACCTCTAGAGAATCGATGTAAAGCGGCTTCCGCAGCACAGAGGCGAGCCTTAGATCAATCGCAACGGAGTTTGCCCGAAACAGCGGCGCACTCGCCCGCGCTTCCGTCCCGTGGACCACAAATCCACTCACCTCGGCACGAAGGCGCTTCCAGTCAAAGCGGAAATTCCCAACCTCTACGCGGCCGCCGGTCACCCTTTCCGTTTCCGTAATGATTCGCTCCCGAACCCTGTCCCGGAACCAGGAGCTTTGCAGGACCGCTATCGCAGCTCCGATCAGGAGAACTAACAGTCCCGTGAGTGCGGCGCCAACTAAGGCGAAACGTCTGCGGCGGTTCATTTGAAGGCCTCTTCCCGGAATACGATCTGCGTACGGCGGCGGGCACGCTCCAGCCAGCGCTCAATCTCCTGATCCACTCTTTGGCCCACTAACGTCTGCTCTATGCGGTCGCGATATTCCTCAAATGTCACCGGCTGACCGGGATTTGCCTTTTTCGCGAGCGGCAGAATGTGATGTTCGAAGTAGTCGCGCATCTCTTCATCAGTGACCTGAACGCCCGGGCGGAATCGTACGTCGACGAAACGCAAGAACGTGCTCTGCCACCAAAAATAATCGAGCAGGTCATCGCGAGTGATCTTGTAATCTTGTAGTGCCTTCTCAAAAGCAGCCCGATTGTTCCCGAATCGGTTGCGAGCGAGCTCTTCAATTTCCGGCCGCGCTTCATCACGGGGAGGCATGGGATAGCGGCTTAACTTCATCTCATTGCGTATCAACATCTGGTCTGCCAACCGCTCCGCTGCTTTGCGCCGCGATTGCGGTGAGAGATCGGGTTTATCTCCATTGATGAAGCTCGTAATGCGAATAGCAAGCTCGATTTCGCTTTCGGTAATTGCCTGATAACCTACCGAGACCGCGATGCGATCGATGACCTCGGGATTTCCGGCGACAATGATGCCCACCAGGAGCGGGGCGATGCCGAATCGCCCAAGCCATCGAGTTTGGATTCGGGTCCGCCATCCCTCCCTCATCAAAACGTCTGTCCGATAGAAAAGAAGAACTGAAAATGGCTGATGCCCTGCTCCACGCATTTGCCCGGAGCTGTCTGGCACGGATTTACTCCCGCGTTGATCAGGTCCTCTAATGTGCCCTTAAATCCAAAAAAGCGCGGAGGGTTCAAGCTATAGGCGAGGTCAACCCGAACAGGGCCAATCGGCGTGCGGTAACGCAATCCGAATCCGACGCCGTGCACCATGTAGTCGAAGTCCTTCACGTCGCGTTGATGGACACGAAAGGAGATCTTTTCCAGACTGGAATAGGTGTTTCCGGCATCGTGAAAGAGAACTCCGCTGATATTGTCGCCGATGAGTGGAAAGCGAAGCTCGGTCTGGTTCATCAGAAGCGCGGTGCCGCCAAGTGGGAATCCCGTGATTTCGTCGCGCGGCCCTGCCTGATTCTCGGGGAAACCTCGATTGGAAGTTGCGCCGCCGGAAAAAAATCGTTCCGCAAGGGGGATCGCCTGTAGAGCATCCCCTTCAAAACGGAATGGATGCAGCACGCCGAAGCTCGTACTGCGCGCCAGCACGAGCTTCTTGCTGAGCGGATGGTACGTAGAATTGCGTCCGAGGAACCGGAGGAAGTTGCGCTGCGAGCCGAACGCCCTCTCGGCCAGGCCAAGATCGATCGTATTGTAGATGCCGCGATGCGTGTCGATGGGATCGTCTCTGCGGTCCTGCAATGCATTCACCGAGAGAATTCCCACGCGCACGGGCTGCGTAACGAGTGGAATCAGTAAAGGCGAAATCTTCACGTCGGTAACGCTGACACGCCGGAAGGCATAGCGGTAAAAAATTGTCGTGGCCTTCGATACCCGCTGCGAAAGCTGCACAGAGCCCTCCTGTCGCTTGGAGGAAAATGTCCGCACGTCGCGCGTGTCATCGTACAGGGCGGTGAAGGAAAGCTGCAGACCTTCGGCGTTCCGGAAACGCGGCACAAGATAACTGACAAGGCCGCGTCTTTCGAGAGTTGAAGCGCGGCTGCGGAATGTGATAGTTTGCCCGCTGCCCCACAGGTTTAGGCGGCTGATATCAAAGGATACGCGCGGTGCGAATCCGGTTTGGCCGCCAGGGGCCTCCAAACTATTGGCGGGGCCTCCGATACGCGCCACCTCGGCGCCGAATCCGGTCGCGATCGAGAAACGGCGGGCTTCCTCCATATCATAGAGTACGTATTTGTGCTGCGTCTCCCCATCGGGGTTCTGTACAGCCGTATCGACCTTCGCGAACACGCCTAAATCATAAAGGCGCCGCTGAGTATCGCGCATGCGGGTCGGCGAAAGGGGATCACCCGGGTTCAAATTCAGATTCCGGTTCACGAGTTCGGGTTTGGTGGTATTCAATCCGCTGACCAGGACCTGCCGCACGAACTTTTGCTCGCCTTCCTTGATCTCAAACCGCAGATCGACCTGGTACGGTTGTGCCGCGAGCCTCATACTCCACTCGAATGTTGCGTTCGGAAAACCGCGGGTGAAGTACTGTTCGAGGAGTGTATCCCGATCGATCGCCACATTGGATTCGCTGAACGGCTGTCCGGCGCTCGAGCTGAGCATCGCCAGGATCTCGTCCCGGTTCAATCTCTCGATTCCTTCGACTGCCAGGCTCGCCACGAACCACTGCGGGCCTTCCTCGATATGGATAAACACGGCCAGGTTTCCTGCCTTGCCCCGGTAGTCATCAACTACTTTCGAAGTCACGCGAACGTCGCGAAATCCATTGGCCCGGTATAGATTCGTGATCGCTTCCTCGTCTCGGCGCAGGTATGCCTCACTGTAGCGCCCATGCCGGAACTGTATGAATGAAGAAGGAACCAGGAACATACGTTCGCGGAGATCTTCCGTGCGGAAATACCGATTACCGGTGATTTCCAGGTGTGCGAGTTTGTGGCGCTTTCCGCGATTAATTAAGTAATCGATCCGCGCCTTGTCCTGTTGGAGGCGCTGCTGTTTGAACTCCACGTCGGCCTCGAAGAAGCCTCTGGATTGGAAATAATCGCGAAGGTTACGCGCGCCCTCGACCAGCAGGTCGTGATCCACAGCGTGCTCTTCGTAAACCGGCACGTACCGCTTGAGAGTCTTCGTTGGGACCTTTGCTCCCACCGCCTGCAGTTCGATCTGCGGGCCGGCATCGATGTTGACCACAGGCTTGCCGCGGTTGCTGTCCGCATCGTACTGTACGGAATCCAAGGCAACCTTGGCTTCGAGCCGGTTCTGCTTTTCATAGTAGTCGCGAATGTGGCTCAATCCGTTGAGAACGCGTGATTGAGTGATCGGTCTCCAGCCGCCGATCAACCAGCGCCGCCAGCCCGTCGAATCGATCAGGTCTTCCGGCGAAGCTTTCAGTGCGCCCTTCAGCTCGGGCGTGGTGAACCGGGCACGCCGTCCACTCTCCACTTCGAAGCGAATATGCACTTGCTGCGTTTGCGGATCGTAATCGAAGAACGGCTGGACACTACCCTCGAACAAGCCATTGCGGTCGAGCAGCCGCTTCAAATCTTTGGTCGATTGCTCCACCTGACTTTCTTTGAAAGGCTGTCCCAACTCGAGACCGCTGGCGTTAGCAAGCTGCCCCGCTCCGGGAGGATTCGATAGGTTGCCTGTAACCGAGACGTGCCCGATAAACCAACTGTTCCGGGTGATGAAGCGGACGGCAACGCCGCCTCTGTATGGCTCAGCAGCCACTTGTATATCCTCGTAAGTGCCGCTGGCAAACAGCCGCTGAATGGCCGCTCGTATTTCGGCCATCCGTAGCGGCTGACCTATTTTGAGAGGTAGCATCGATTGAATCTGCCAGCCTTCCAAAGGCTGCCGCACCGGCTGAAACTGGATCACGGTAATCTTTTTGCCTTCGAATTGATTGACCTGAGCAGTCAAAAGGCGGGGAGGCCCGAACGCGAGAAACAGCAAAAAGCACCCGAAATGATTGAGGCGGCGGGGCACAGCAACATGATAGCGTAAGACTTCCAGCTGCAATTTAATTGCCGGACCGTTCACCCATCTGCCTGCCCTCGAGTTCTGTAAGGAATGTCGTCACCCGGCGATTAGCAGAGTAGAGATGATCACATTGGCATCTATTCCAGACTCACAGCGCGGAGGAGCCTGACGTTACTTTGGCAGATCGAGCGGATTGCCACCAGACATTCTAGACGAGCGAATCGGTCATCTGCTCAAAAAGAAGCGAACCGAGCTCGTGTATCTGCTCAGGCTGCGGGATGAAATCACGGAGTAGATACACGCCACATCCGCCATCCTATAAGTTATAGGGAAGGCATAGAAACTTTGCTACGATCATGTGGAATGAGCCCGGAGATGCGGGAGCGCTACTCGCGGCAGATTCTGTTCGCCGGAATTGGCGAAAGCGGACAGAAACGGCTCCTGGCATCGCATGCCGCAGTTGTCGGCTGCGGCGCGCTTGGCAGCTTCCAGGCCGCAGCGCTGGCGCGAGCCGGTGTAGGACGCCTCACTATCATAGACAGAGATTATGTCGAAACGAGTAATCTTCAGCGCCAATGGCTGTTCGAGGAGGAGGATGCTGCCCAGGCGCTGCCCAAAGCGATAGCGGCCGAGCGGCGGATTGCGCGGATCAATTCCGAGGTCAAGGTCAGAGGACTGGTGGCCGATTTGACAGCGGCTAATATTGAGGAACTACTCAGTGGCGCCGGCATCATTCTCGACGGTACGGATAACTTCGAGACTCGCTATCTGGTAAATGATTATTCGATCAGTCGCACTGTCCCTTGGATCTATGGTGCTGCTGTGGGATCCTACGGGCTTACGATGCCGATTGTTCCTGGACGGACGTCCTGTCTTCGCTGCGTTTACCCGAACCCGCCTGGAGGCGCTCAGCCAACCTGCGATACCGCAGGGATCTTGAACGTTGTAATTTCGGTTATTGCTTCCCTCCAAACGGCCATGGCACTAAAAATCCTGGCCGGCCAACCGGCTTCCGTGCGGCCGAGTATCACCACCGTGGATCTTTGGGATGGGGGAGTTCGCCAAATCGAGCAACCGCCGCCGGATCCAATGTGTCCTACGTGTGCACAACAGCGATTCGAATACCTGGACGGAGAATCGCGCGTTCCAATCAGCCTCTGCGGCCGTAATGCTGTCCAGATTCACGAGCGCTCGCGCCCGCTCGACCTGGCGGTGCTAGGTGCCCGGCTAGCCCGTCTTGGTGAGGTGCGAGCCAATGATTTCGCATTGCGGTTCTTTGCCGCTCCATATGAAATGATGATTTTTCCAGACGGCCGAGCAATTATAAAAGGTACAAACGATGTTGGTTTGGCACGCAGTTTGTATGCGCGTTACATCGGTGCGTAGTTGGGCAACTAGAAGCTCGATGCAACAACTATAAACTCAATATAGAACCGTACGGCAAACTCGATATAGAACCGTACGGCGCACTAAGAGATTGGCCGAATAGACGTTTTTACTATGTAAACATTGACCTCACAACTAGTCGTGCATCCAACTCTTGTGCGTATTCAGTAGTTTAAAGCCAAGAAGAAATTTGGCCTGCCGATTGCAAGCCGGTCTAAAAATGGATCGTCGACATAGATCAACGCCCAGCCGATTGATCGTGCGGTTCCGTTTGCCCGGTGATGATGTCCCCCGGGAAGCACGCGCGTTCCGTATGTGCGTGGATGAATGCGGTTGGCTGGTTTTGTTCGAGGACGAGCAGACGGTCATCGACAGAATTGATCCGAAGCAAGTATGTGATCTTCAGATCGAAGCGTCTCCGAATGTGAGTAGGGGACGCGTTTCGGGGCGCCATTCGGCAGTCGCCTGAAGAGTCGCGTGCGGCTCAGGCCGCCGTGATCTGTTGCTTCCGGAAGTATTCGATCGTATTTTGAAGGCCTTCCTCGAGCGATATCCGTGGCTCCCAGCCAAGCAGTCGCCTCGCCTTAGAGATATCGGGACGCCGGCGCGTCGGATCGTCTTGCGGTAGCGGCTGATACACGAATTTGGACGATGCCCCGGTGAGCCGCCGGATTTCCTGCGCGAATTCGAGTATCGTGATCTCGCGCGGATTTCCCAGGTTTACTGGATAGCGCTCGTCTGAAAGCATGAGGCGCACGAGCCCGTCCACCAGGTCGGAGACATAGCAAAAGCTTCGGGTCTGCGAGCCGTCGCCAAAAATCGTCATCGGCTCGTCTTTCAATGCCTGGTCCAGGAAGGCGGGCACCACCCGTCCGTCGTCCAGCTTCATACGCGGCCCGTAGGTATTGAAGATGCGGGCGATGTTGGTGGCCATGCCGTATTTGCGGTGATACGCCATGGTGAGTGCTTCAGCAAAGCGCTTACTCTCGTCATAACAAGACCGCGGACCTACCGGATTTACATTGCCCCAGTACGTCTCCACCTGGGGATGCTCCAGCGGGTCTCCGTAACACTCCGAAGTTGAGGTCAGGAGAAAGCGAGCGCTCTTTACCCGGGCGAGGTCGAGCATGCGACGCGTACCGAGTGAGCCCACGTCCAGCGTCTCGATCGGATGCTCCATGTAGTCCTTAGGGCTGGCCGGCGACGCCAGGTTCATTACTACATCGACCGGTCCATTCAGCGCCAGCGGCAGCGTGATATCGTGCCGGAGAAACTCAAAACCGGGGTGACCGGTCAAATGAGTGAGATTTTGTTCCGACCCAGTCAATAAGTTATCGATGGCCAGCACCGAATGGCCGTCATTGAGCAAGCGTTCGCAAAGGTGAGAACCGATAAAGCCTGCAGCGCCGGCGACAACGATATGCAAGCGATCAACCTCCGTCCCTCATTGTAAACGGAGGCGCCGGGCCCTCGCCGCTTCGCATGATAAATTCAAGACTGAACACATGGGCCACCCCTCCTGGATGCAAAGCGGCCTGCTATTACTCATGCTGGCTTGCTCGATCGCGTTGTTTTGGAAGCGGTTCGGCAGAGTAGTCAATATAATCCGGGACGCTAAGAAGGATTCCGATTTCAACCTTCAGCCCGTGGCGCCGCGGCTGGGGCAGTTCGCATGGGAGGTGCTGCTGCAGGGAAGAGTGATTCGCGAGCGGCCGCTGCCGGGATTGGCGCACGCACTGGTTTTCTGGGGATTTTGCGCGTTTGCGCTCGTGAGCTTGAACCATCTGGCAGAGGGATTCGGCGGCCGCATCTTATCTCGCGAGAGCATCTATTTCCGGTTCGTCGATGGATTCGCGCTGCTCGTGTCGGTTTCGATCATTGGCTTAGCCGTGCGGCGTTTCATTTGGCGTCCGCGCTGGCTCGGGCCGCTGTCTCCGGAATCGGGCGTCATCGCATTTCTGATTTTTGCGCTGATGATTACGTACCTGGCCGGCCGATGGTGGTTTACGGAAGCTACCGTTTGGGGAGACGCCAACTGGTGGGCTCATACGATCCTGCTCCTGGTCTTTCTCCCGCTAATCCCCCATACCAAGCACCTGCATTTGGTCCTCAGTCCTATAACCATATTTCTGAAGCGGCAGGGATTCAGCAGAATTCCTCCCCTGGCGTCCGATGAAGACTTTGGTTTGGTCTCCGGTAAGGACGTGACGCGCATTGATGCGCTCCAGGCCTATTCTTGCGTTGAGTGCGGCCGCTGTACAGAGCACTGCCCGGCGTTCAATACGGGGAAGGTACTAAACCCGAAGGAGATCATCCTCGGGCTGAGGAGATACTTGAACACGCAGGGGCCCGGTAGCGACCAGCCTCTGCTCGACGGCGGATATATTCTCGAAGAAGCAGCGTTTCAGTGCACGTCATGCGGCGGCTGCGAATATCAATGCCCCGTGGGTATTCAACACCTGCCGATTATCATCGGCCTTCGGCGGGGCGCTGTAAATACGGGAGCGTGGGAGGATGAACACGGCACAAAGCTGTTCCTCAATATCGAGCGCGGCGGGAACTCTCTGGGGTTCGCAGCCGCGGAACGGCAGAAGTTCATTGAGCGGAACTCTCTGCCTGTCTACGACGGCACGCAGGAGTACTGCTTGTGGCTAGGCTGCATGGGATCCTACGACCCGCAAGGGCGCGAAATCGTGCTCGCGCTAGTGGAGCTGCTGCGATACCTGGGCGTGACTTTCGGTGTTTTGAGCCGCGAGAAATGCAACGGAGATCCCGTGCGGAGGCTCGGCAACGATTATCTATTCCAGCAGATGGTGGAATTCAATGCGGAGCAGCTTCGGCAAAGCAAGGCGACGCGGCTCATCTCCATCTGCCCGCACTGTGTGCGGACCATCGGCGAGGATTGGAAGGAGCACGCCTCCGCGTTCACGATCGAACACCATAGTGAACTGCTCGAACGATTCCGTAGCCGTCTACCCGCGGGCGGTGCATCGGAACGAGTGGTATTTCACGATCCCTGCTATTTAGGCCGCTATCGCGGAATTTACGATGCGCCGCGCTCGGTGCTCGAACGGTCGGGTGAAGTGGTCGAGCCCGGCCGCACTCGCGAGCGGTCATTTTGTTGTGGAGCCGGCGGTGGAATGATGTTCCTGGGTGAGGAGAAGGGCAAAAGGATCAATGTGGAGCGCGCTCAGGAACTAGTGTCAACCGGGGCGCCGGTCATCGGCACCGCCTGCCCGTTCTGCCAGACGATGTTCCGCGATGCGCTCGCGAATATCTCACAGTCTCCGCCAAGACTTTTGGATATCGCGCAGATCGCCGCTGCGCCCTTGCGGCAGGGACAGGTTCAGCCGCAATGAATGAAATCCTATGCCTGCAATGCTATAATTTTTGAACGAGCCCACCGAAACGGTTTGCGCATTCGGCCGGGTTCCCACTCAAGCACTTCTTTCGGAATCGGGGCGCGTAGCTCAATTGGCAGAGCAAGTGACTCTTAATCACTAGGTTGAAGGTTCGATTCCTTCCGCGCTCACCAGAACTCACAAGAAATAAGTTGCTACACCAGTAGCTGTAGAGCGTTCCGAGCCGGGTCGTTTGCTTTCTGCCGCCCGGCAACTGGATGCATATTGGCGCCGTATCGCCACTGTTTTCCTCGAGTGAGGATCCGAGCCTAGTCCAGGTATGCTGGATGTTAAGCTCCGGATGGAGCACAATCGATGCGTATTCTGCTCTGGCTTCTGCCCGCTCTGTTGACCGCACAGACCTTTGACATCGTCCTGCGAAATGGACGCGTCATCGATCCGGAATCAAGTCTCGACGGCATTCGCAATATCGGCATCACGGGCGCGAAAATCACTGCGATTTCCACCCAGCCTTTGCACGGCAAGATCGAAATCGATGTCAGCGGACTGACCGTAGCTCCTGGTTTCATCGATCTCCACTCACATGGGCAAACACCAGAAAACTACCGCTACAAGGCAATGGACGGTGTGACCACGGCGCTGGAGCTGGAGGTGGGAGTCTCGCCCGTGAGCGGGTGGTACGCCGCTCGCGCCGGCAAGGCGCTGATCAACTACGGCGCCAGCGCAGGCCACATTCCGCGCGGATGGCCATTATGAAGGACACCGGCGGCCTCCTGCCGCGCGATGCAGCTATGAACCGGCCCGCCAGCTCACAAGAGCAGAAGGCGATTCTGGACGCACTCCGGAAAGGGCTGGACGAAGGGGCACTGGGTCTCGGCCTGGGCCTCGCTTATACACCTACGGCCACGGCGGAGGAGATCCTTTCTGTTTTCTATGAAGCGGCGAATTGGAAGCGTCCCATCTTCGTTCACGTTCGCCATGCCGGCACGGGAAGCCCCGGGGTCTTCGAATCCTTGCAGGAAGTGATTGCGGACGCTCTGGTTTCTGGCGCCTCCCTGCACATCGTCCATATCAACAGCATGGCCCAGAAGAAAACAGCCGAAGCGCTGCGGATTATTGAAGACGCTCGTGCGCGCGGAGTGGATGTCACGACCGAAGCGTACCCCTATATTGCGGCGATGACCGGCCTCGAATCGGCACTGTTCGAACCAGGCTGGCAGGAGAAGCTGGGCGGGATCACATACTCCGATCTGATGTGGGTCGCTACGGGCGAACGGCTCACGCCGGAATCCTTCGAGCGATACCGGAAGCAGGGCGGATTTGTGGTGATGTTCCACAACACGGAAGAGACGGTACGGACCGCAATTACGCATCCGCTGGTTATGATTGCGAGCGACGGCGGCATCCAGAACGGGAAGGGTCATCCGCGCGGCGCCGGCACGTATGCGCGAGTTCTGGGGCGCTATGTCCGGGAGCAAAAGGCGCTATCGCTGATGGATGCAATCCGGAAGTGTTCTCTGCAACCTGCGCAGCGGCTGGAGTCCATGTGTCCACAGATGCGGAACAAGGGGCGCTTCAAGGTAGGCGTCGATGCAGACATCACGGTGTTCGACGCCGGTCATGTGGTCGACAAGGCTACGTTTGAGAATCCGGCGCAGTACTCCGAGGGCTTTCGCTACGTGCTGGTGCAGGGTGTTTTCGTGGTTCGCGACGGAAAGCTGCAAGACGGCGTTGCACCTGGCCAAGGCATCCGGGCACAATGAATTTGGTCCATAAGTACGAAGCGGCTTTGCCGCAATCTTCCGTTCGCGTTGAACCGTCGCACAAAACTTCTTTCATTGAGTCACTACAATTTTCTTTGCCGCGCGCTCGATCAATGCTCGTTGTATATCCGGCCATCGGTCAGCGGCTTTTCCACCCGGCATCAAGTCCTCCCACTCAACTCCTTCGGATTTAGTATTCTCCGCGTAGATGATCATCAACTCTCGCCTTCTCTGTTCATCTGGCAGGTGCACGAGCCGCACATTCATCATGCCTCCCGGCATCGTATAGCTACTCCCACCGATCAGTAGCCGCACATGCTCCGCATCTGAGCCCGGTTTCACGGCGTCATTCGTCGGGCCAAATCTCGAGCGTACGTAGAACTCCACTCCGCCAAACTTTTGAACTGGATTGGAGCTGTAATCATATTTCAACTCTGGTCTGCTCGGCACATAGCCCTCGAACTGAATCCAATATAAGCGCTGCACTACTTTGTGATTGTCCGCCTCCACGAAGACGTGAACCTCGCAATCGGCGGCGCCGTACATCAGCCAGCGATCACTGCCGACGTAGTCTGCTTCGTTCGGCAGCCTGATTTGGAGTCTTGGGCTGCTCGTTGAATCAATGACATTTGCCTTGACCGATCGCTCAGGCTTCAGCTTCTGCGCATTCAGAATCGCAAATGGAGAGGTAACGAAATAAGCACGCCAAGCCATTTCGACATCGGTAATCTTCACTGATATACGGAGTCGATACAAATTTGTTCCGTTTATCTAGAGGTGAGAACAGGGAGGGGAAGCCGGGGCGAGCTATTTATGGCGCTTCACCTTACGCACTATCTTATGAGCCGGTTTCCGCGCGTTCGTTTTCGCCGGTTTACCGGCTTGGCGAATCTCGCCGTCCGGCGACCAGTCATGCTCTTCCGGGTGATGGTGGCCGTGCGCCAGGTCGCGAATATGCTTTTTGAACTCGTTCTCGTCCATACCGGATTTGCAGCACGTGAATTGCCGAAATTGCCGCAAAGCGAAGTGTGCTCCCGATGTGGTGCCGCCGGCCGCGTAAGAATCTTTTGGGATTCCCCGCCCGGCGGTTTGGCGTAAGCTGGAGGGCATGTCAGCCCGTCCGATCGTATTCTGGCTCACCACCTTTTCGGCGGCAGTAGCTTTCGGCGCGGAGCGGCGCGTGGATCCGACGTTTCTCCACCGTTATCTACCGAATGTTCAACCCAAGCCGTCCGATTTATCGACCCCAAACGCCAACTACCGGCCGCTGTTCGGCTCCGGCGATTCCGATACGAGCATTGTCCGTGGTGTTGCCCGCTACGGCGAGCTCACGGTACGTGCCGGCGGCGAAAGCGCGCGTGTCAGCTATCCCGCGGAAGAGCAGGTCTATTTTGTGCTCGAAGGCGCCGGGACGCTGGAGTATGGCGGCGAACAATACCCAATTCGAAAGAACGATTTTCTTTACCTGCCCGCAGGCATCCGGCATGGCGTCATTAATCGCTCCGGATCGAATTGCAGAATCATGGTGATGGGTTTCAAGCTTCCGGCGGGCACGGACACGCGGCCGCCGGCCAAGTTACTGATCGCCAATCTAGACGAGGTCAAGAAACAGGTTGTGGGCGGGCATCCACCCTCCACACTCTATCAACTCATGATGGGCGACACGAATAGCAAGCGGGACAGGCTTGCGGCAGCGCGCGTGTTGACCAGCCTCTTTGTGATGGAGTTCGCGCCTGGAGGAACAAACTTTCCGCATCACCACGAGATGGAAGAAGAGATCTACTACGTTCTCGACGGAGAAGGCGAGATGGTTGCCGGAGGTGGAGTGGACGGCATTGAAGGGCGGCACGCCGCCCGCGCCGGCGACGCATATTTCTTCCGCCTCAATTGCACAGTGGGCTTTTACAACAGCGAGCGCGCCTCTGCGCCGAAAGCTCACGTTCTGGCGGTGCGGTCACGCTTCCCCTTCCCGCGCCACATAGACTGAAGCATTTTTAGCCGGCGCCAAAGAGTTCAGCGCCGATCAGCTTCGGATCATACGGCACGAACTGGCCGCGGCTCCGGTACAGCTCGTGATATTTCTCAAGCTTCGCTTCATCAACCTCGATGCCCAAGCCCGGCCCTTGCGGAGCGCCCCAGTCCGGACCTGATGCGATCGGGATCGGAGCCGCCAAAATGTCGTCCTGCATCATGTAAGCCGTCTGCTGGTTTCCATCGACGACATTGGGCAGCGTCAACAAGATATGGTGCCCTGCTGCGGAGGCGATCCCGAACGAGCCATGCGTGTGCAGGCACACCTGGAGCGATTCCAGCTCCGCCACGCGGCAGAGACGCTGAAATTGCGAAAGAGACCCGGTGAAATAAGGGCTGAAGCAATAGACGTCGGCGGTGCGGGAAGTGATCTGGCGATACGCATCATGCGCGGTCCACAGGCCCTCGTTTGCCGAAATGGCGATAGGGCATCGGGACCGCACTTCTTGCATGTTGGACAGCGGCTCTTGGGGCACCGGCTGTTCGATGAAGTCGATATGGTAAGCGTCAAGCCGCGCCAGGTTCCGTATCGCCTCATTCACTGTCCAGGCCGTGTTCGCGTCGAGGCGAATCTTGTTGTTCGGGCCGATGGTTTCGCGTATGGTACGCACCATCTCCAGTTCCGCTTCAATATCGATGCCGACTTTGAGATAGAACACCCGGTAACCCTTCTGCAGACCGTCGCGGCACTGCTCTGCAAGCTTCTGAGGCGGGGCCTGGGAGAGGTAGTAGAAATAATTGACGCCCTCCCGCACTTTCCCGCCGAACAGATTGTATAGGGGCTGACCGCAGGCTTTGCCGCAGATATCCCAAAGCGCCATATCAATACCCGCGTAGGCGAAGCTGGCTGTCGGCTGCCGCCATAGCCACACGCCGCGCCACCAAAGCTCTTCGCGGATGCGCTCGCTTTCCCAAGGGCTTGACCCCATTACGAACGGCGCCATTGCTCTGAGGGCCTCCGAAACGGACTCTACATTCGCGCCGCTACAGCTTTCGCCCCAACCGACCAGTCCGGTGTCGGTGACAGCCTTCACGACGATATCGGTAACGCCGTCGCGGTTTATCCGCGAACTGACCTCGCGGTGCGTATAGGGAATGCTGACTGGAAAGAATTCAAGATTGATGATCTCCATGATCGCGTGCGCTCGATCGGCTATGATGTCCAGATTCCCGGAAGTATACCACTCGGCTGCTCCCGGAGATCGGCGGTTGCATGGCGGCGGACTCCCACTCGTATTTTCGAACCGAACGGCTGCACAGCCGGCAACTGGCCTTGATTGGCCTGATGTTCGGCTACAGCGTGCTCAATTACTTCGACCGAACTATCATGTCGATCGCCGGGCCGCAGGTCATGCAGGAGTTCAACCTATCGGCCACTCAAATGGGTTCAGTCTATTCGGCCTTTATCTTCAGTTACGCAGTTCTCATGATCCCGGGCGGCCGGCTCGCCGACCGGCTGGGCCCGCGCCTGGCGCTGACCTTCGTGGGCCTCACGGCCGCGCTATTCACGACGCTGACGGCGGTTGTCGGCACACCAGTCCTCGGCACGGCGCTCGGCCTGCTGCCGGCCCTCATTTTGATCCGGCTCGGCTTGGGGGTTGCTTCAGCGCCGATCTATACTGCATGCGCCCGGATGTGCGCCATCTGGATTCCGCCGGTGCGGCAGGCGCGGGTACAGGGCTTCATTATCGCCGGCTCATCGCTTGGAGGCGCGCTTTCACCGCTGGTGTTCTCATGGCTCATCCGGCAATACGGCTGGCGAATCTCGTTCTGCATCGCCGCGGCAGTTACCGGCGGGCTCGCAGCGGTGTGGTTCGCCTATGCCAGCGATCATCCTGGCGGCGGCTCACCGGGCAAACTGGCAGGCGCCGAGCGGAGCCCGACGCCATGGCGCCAGCTCCTTGCGAATCGCACTCTCATGCTGCTTACATTCGCGTACTTTACAGTCGGCTATTTCGATTACATATTCTTCTACTGGATTTATTACTATTTCGGCCAGGTCCGCCAGATGGGCTTCAGCCAGAGCGCGAGATTCACGACGATTTTGTTTTTATCGATGGCTGTAATGATGCCGATCGGCGGCTGGATTTCCGACCGGGTCACTCGCGCTTTCGGCGCTTCGGCCGGCCGCCGGCTGGTGCCGCTCGTGGCCATGGTCCTGTGCGCCGCGGCGCTGTATATCGGCACGAGAGTGTCGCACCCTGGCCTCGTCCTCACAGCCATGTCGCTGTCGATCGGCTTTGCCGGTTTCTGCGAGGGCCCATTCTGGGCGTCGGCAAGCGCACTCGGCGGGAATCACGTAGGGGCTGCATCGGCTCTGCTGAATGCCGGCGGGAATGTCGGCGGCTTTCTCGCGCCGCTTGCGGTGCCCTGGATTGCCTCGTTCGCGGGATGGTCCTGGAGCCTGCATTCGGGCAGCCTGCTGGTGCTTGCCGGCGCGTTTGCCTGCTACTTCTCTGAGTCCCGCACTATGATGGGAACATGGCTGAAGGCACACCGTACAACCGCCGCACATTAATTAAGGGCATCGCCGTGGGAACGGGGTTGGCGGCCAAATCTTCTTCGCAAATACTCCAGACAAGGTCTGGTAAGAATCGGCCAAACATTCTATACCTCCACTCCCACGATACGGGCCGATACACGGAGGCTTACGGCCACGATGTGCCAACACCAAATCTCCAGAAGCTGGCACGCGAAGGGATCCTGTTCAGGCAGGCTTTCAGTGCTGCGCCTACCTGCTCACCGAGCCGGGCGGCGCTGCTTACCGGCCAATGCGCGCACTCCAGCGGCATGCTGGGGCTTGCACATCGCGGCTTTTCACTGAAGGACTACCGCCAGCACCTTGTACATACGCTGCGAGATGCCGGCTACGTTTCGGTGCTGGCCGGCTTGCAGCATGTCGCCAAGACGCCGGACGCAATTGGCTATGACCGCATCCTGGAAGCGAAGACCAAGACCGCGGCCCACGTCGCACCCGCGGCCGTTTCTTTCTTGAAGGATGCCCCTCGCCAGCCTTTCTTCCTGGATGTGGGATTCTTCGAGACCCATCGTATTTTCCACGAGCCCGGCCCGCAGGAAGACGCGCGGTACTCCAGACCGCCTGTCACGGTGCCGGACGCCCCGCGAAGCCGCCAGGATATGGCAGGCTTCAAAGCGAGCGCCCGCGTGCTGGATCGGGCGGTCGGCGCGGTGCTCACGGCGTTGGAGACTGCCGGTCTGGCTGAAAACACCTTGGTCATTTGCACGACCGATCACGGAGTGCCATTTCCCGGCGCGAAATGCAACCTTACTCAGCACGGCACGGGTGTGATGCTTACGATGCGCGGCCCCGGCGTTTTCACGGGCGGAAAGACCTGCGACGCCTTGGTGTCACAAATAGACCTGTTCCCCACCATCTGTGATCTGCTCGAGGTCCGGCCTCCTGACTGGTTACAGGGACACTCGATTCTGCCGCTCCTTCGCGGCGAAAGGCCTGAGATCAACGACCACGTATTCGCCGAAGTGACGTATCATGCGGCATACGAACCGAAGCGCAGCATACGCACACATCGGTTCAACTACATCCGCAATTTCGGCAGCCGCCGCACCCCGGTGCTTCCGAACTGCGACGACAGCCCGAGCAAGAGTCTTTGGCTGGAAGCGGGCTGGCGGCAACGTCCGGTACCGGTCGAAGAGCTCTATGACGTGGTCTTCGATCCGAATGAGACGCATAACCTTGCTGACGATCCGGACCATGCGTCTGTGAGGAACGAAATGCGGTCGCTTCTCGAGCAGTGGATGACGAAGACCGGCGATCCGCTCCTGAAAGGCGGCGTTCCGGCGCCTCGCGGAGCGGAAGTGAACGATCCGGACGGCACATCGCCCCAGGAGCCCACCACCAAAGTTTCGTAGCAACAAAAATCGCCTGCTTGCGCGCGCGGCTCAGAATTCAGATCGTACAGTAGCAGACGTTGGCCACTCATGAGGCTGGCTTGTGCAACGACTCCTCCCATGATCGTCTACAATTGTTGGTAATCTAGGCATATGGCAAAGCCAACCGATCTTGTCCAAGGCACTCTGGATCTGTTGATCCTCAAGACCATCTCGCTCGAACCTAAACACGGCTGGGCGATCGCCAAGCGCATCCAACAGGTTTCACAAGAAGCTCTCCAGATCCAGCAGGGGTCCCTATACCCGGCGCTACACCGTCTGGAGCAGCAGGCCTGGATCAAGGCCGAGTGGCGCCCGACCGAGACCGGACGAATGGCAAAGTTCTACTCGCTTACGCGTTCGGGACGGAAACAACTGCAAAGGGAATTGGCGAACTGGGTTCGTCTGTCGACCGCCATCAACATAGTGGTCCAGGAGGCTTAGCAGTGCGCATTCTAGACAAAGCCCGTTTGCGGCTTCGATCGCTGTGCCGCCGTCCGAATGTCGACTTCGAGCTCGAAGCGGAACTCCGTTTCCACCTGGATCAGCTCATTGAAGAGAACATTTCATCCGGTATGCCGCCCGACGAGGCCCGTCGGGCAGCGCAACGCATGATCGGAGGCATCGCGCAGTACAAGGAGGAGTGCCGGGATATGCGCCGCGTAAACTTTGTCGAGGACCTTGTACAAGACGTACGTTACACGATTCGATCTTTAGCAAAGAGTCCAGGGTTCACAGCAGTCGTCGTCGCCACGCTGGCGCTTGGGATTGGAGCAAACATTGCCATCTTTACGATCGTGCATGGAGTGCTGCTGCGGCCACTGGACTATCCAAAACCCGATCAGTTGATGTATCTGACCGCAGAAGCTCCGGCCATTGGGGGCACTCGAAGTGCGCTTTCTGCGCCAGAGTACACGGAGTTCCGCCAGATGAACCGGTCGTTTGCGGCGGTTGGCGCGTATTCGACCGGCGGCACGGCCTACACAACCGGCGAGGTCAATGTCACGGCGGGGGATCGGCCGCTGCGGGTGCGCTCGATCTCCGTCGATGCGTATCTGCTCAAGGCGCTCCGTATTCAGCCGGAGCAGGGACGCCTCTTCAGTGACGAAGAAACCGCGCGTTGGACCGGGACGCTTCCGCCACCGATCGCAATTCTCTCGCACGAATTCTGGCGAACGGCATTCGGAGGACGACCGCTCGTCGGAGAGAAGGTGCAAATCGAGGGCCGGTTCCACGAAATCGTTGGCATTATGCCACCCGGGGCCGACGTCATGGATCACCACACCCAGGTTTGGCTGCCCCTATGGCTACACCCGAATATGGCCCCGCAACGCGAAGTTCATGTCCTCTACGTCATTGCGCGGCTAAAAGACGGCGTCACCGCGAAGCTGGCACAGACGGAGCTGAGCGCATTCCTCGAAAACTGGGGCGACCGTGTCGGCACGACAGACCATGTGCCCACGAAGCGTCCCCTGAGCGCAATAAACCACACCCTCCAATTGCGGGCGTTACAGGACGCGATCGTTGGGAGTGCGAGCCGCCCGATCTGGGCCCTACAGGCCGCCGTGGGATTCGTGCTGCTCATCGTCTGCGCGAATCTTGCGAACCTCATGATGGCTCGCGCCGGTTCACGAAGACGTGAGTTTGTACTGCGTGCTGCTCTCGGCGCCAGCCACGGCCGGCTGCTCCGGCAGTCTGTAACCGAAGGCGCGGTGATGTCCGGAGCCGGTGGCATTCTGGGTCTGTCGCTAGCGAGTGCCGGCGTGCGCGCGCTGGTCCGCGCTTACCCCAATAGCATCCCACGGACCAATGACCTAACGATTGACTGGCCGGTTCTGCTGGTTGCCCTCGGCCTCTCGACTGGAACGGCCCTGCTTTTCGGATTCGTGTCGCTCGGGCGCGGGAGAGCGAGCAGCATGGCAGCTGCGCTCAAGGAGGGCGGAAGGGGTGCCAGCGGCGCCTGGCGTCATTACGCCCGTCGTGGGCTTGTGATAGCCCAAATCGCTTTCGCAGTAATGCTGGTTATCGGAGCGGGTTTGCTAGTTCAGACGGTCTACAACCTCACGAGGATCGATGCAGGATTTGACCGGTCGCGGCTGGTGACGTTCTCCCTGACCTTGCCAATGGGGAATTCAGAACCCGCAACACGCGCGCAGGCGTATGAACGCGTCCTCGACAGGCTTCGCTCCATACCGGGCGTGCTGGGAGCCGCTGCCATGTCGGGTCTGCCGCCCGATCGAACTCCAGATGCGATCGCTACTCCTATCGAGAACTACACCTCCGATGATGGAAGGCCGTTTGCAATCATCGACTACTATCAATTCGTCATGGGCGACTATTTCGGGACGATGGGTGTCCCGATCATCGCGGGCCGCGGCTTCGAGCGAACGGACAACGCGTCGCAAGGCAAGGTGGCCATCGTCAACGAGACTTTGGCGAAAAGGATCTGGAAGGGGCAGAACCCGATTGGTCAGCGTCTGCGGCCTCCTGGTGGTTCGTTTGGCGCCGACGAGGATGTCTGGCATACGGTGATCGGAGTGGCCAAGGACGTCAGGCAGCGCGGGCTGGAGCGCCCGGCAGGAACTGAAGTTTACGTATCCCTTGACCAGCACCGCGTCTCTCCGCCGAGTATGAATGTGGTGATGCGAACGACTCTGCCGCCCGCTGCGCTGTTAGGGACGATCGAACGAGTGGTGCGGGAAGTGGACGCCACGGTTCCCGTCGTGCGGCTTCGCGACATGGATTCGGTGTTCGCCGAATCGATTCGGCGGCCGCGACTCCTCTCGCAGCTATTGGGTGCATTTGCCGGACTGGCGCTGCTACTGGCAGGCATCGGCACTTACGGTGTGCTCTCCTACATGGTTACGGAGCGCCGGCGCGAGATCGGGATTCGGGTCGCCCTCGGTGCAGCTCGCTCCCGCGTGCTCACAGAGATCATGAAGCAAGGGCTTCAGGTGACGGCGATCGGTGTCAGCATCGGCCTTGCCAGCGCTCTTGCTGTACATCGGCTGATTGCGACCCTGCTGTTTGGTGTGCAGCCGACAGATATTGCGACGATCGCCT
>Ga0070741_10007078_pt1 | contig 23564 bp, 20 predicted proteins | sample Coa_R1_4_FD_66440 | JGI IMG/M metagenome (GOLD analysis project Ga0070741, IMG submission 66440) | Surface soil microbial communities from Centralia Pennsylvania, which are recovering from an underground coalmine fire - Coalmine... | ecosystem: Environmental > Terrestrial > Soil > Unclassified ...
TGGACGTGCTCTGGACGCTCGCCGATACTCGCGCCCTACGGCAGGAGGCCGCCCGTGGGTAACACTATTTTGAGGCACCGATCCCGGCGCTCGGTAACACCTACTTCTGAGGCATCACGCTCCCGGAAGATCGGGCGCCCGCGCGGTCCCGCGCCTTGACGGCTCGCGGGAGCGCCGCGTACGATCACGCACCATGACGATCAAGTATCGCGTCGGCATCATGCCGGGGCCGTGGCCGGCCGGCCGCGAGGGCGCCGCCTTCCTGTGGACCTTGTGCGAGCGGCTCGAGCGGAGCGACGTCGATTCGATCTGGCTCTCCGACCGCCTCTCCTCCCCGGTGCCGGTGCCCGAGGTCATGACCACGCTGGCCGCCATCGCCGCGCGCACCACCCGGCTCAAGTTCGGGCCGAGCGTGGTGGTGCTGCCGTACCGCACCCCGGTGGTGGCGGCGAAGGAGATGGCCACCGTCGACTGGCTGTCGCAGGGCCGGCTCTTCCCCGCGGTGGGGGTGGGCGTGGAGCTGCCGCGCGAGTTCGAGGCCTCGGGCGTCGCCTTCGCCGAGCGCGGCCGCCGCACCGACGAGGCGATCCGGGTGATCCGCATGCTGTGGACGCAGGACGAGGTGACCTTCCGGGGCGAGTTCTACCGGCTCGATCGCATCTCGGTCTCCCCCAAGCCCTGGCAGACGCCGCCGCCCATCTGGATCGGCGGCAAGAGCCCGGCCGCCGTGCGGCGGACCGCGAATCTGGGCGACGGCTGGATGCCCTCCTTCATCACGCCGGACGAGATGCGGGTCGGCATCGAGAAGGTGCAGGATCTCGCGGCCGCGGCCGGGCGGCGCGTGCCGGACGACCACTTCGGCACCCTGATCAACTACGCGGTGGCCGACACCGAGGCCGCCGGCCGGGCGCTGGCCGAGCCCTACATCCCGCGCGGGCGGGTGGACGAGGCCACCCTGCGGCGGTGCACCGCCTTCGGACCCGCCGGGCGCCTCATCGAGAGGATCGAGGAGTACGTGAAGGCGGGCGCGTCCAAGTTCATCCTGCGGCCGCTCGGGCCCCCCGACCGGATGCTGGAGCAGCTCGGCCGGGTGGCCGAGGAGGTCTGCCCGGAGTTCCACCGCCGCTGACGGCCGATTAGGTCCGTCGCGCACGGCCCCGTATACTGCAGCCCATGCGTCGACTGCTCGCGCCGACCGTGTGGCTCCTCCTGCTCGTCCTGCCGGTCCTCGCCGGCTGCTCCCTCCTGACCATCGATTTCCAGCCCAAGATCCGCCCGCTCGAGGAGGAGACGGTCGAAGGCAAGGGCCGGAACAAGATCCTGCTGCTCGACCTCTCGGGCGTGCTCACCGAGGAGCTGCCGAGCTTCTCCCTCACCACGCCGCCCCCGCGCGTCTCCCTGCTGGCGCGGGTGAGGGAGGAGCTCGCCAAGGCCGAGAAGGACGATCGCGTCAAGGCCCTCATCGTGAGGATCAACAGCCCGGGCGGGACGATCACCGCCTCCGACGTCCTGCACCACGAGATCCTCGCCTTCAAGCAGCGGAAGAAGGTGCCGGTCATCGCCGCGATCATGGACGTGGGCGCCTCCGGAGGCTACTACGCGGCGCTCGCCGCCGACTCCATCGTGGCCAACCCCACCACCATCACCGGCAGCATCGGCGTGGTGATGGTCACGATCAACGCGCAGGGGCTGATGCAGAAGATCGGGGTCGCCCCGCTCGCGATCAAGTCCGGGCCCATGAAGGACGCGGGCTCGCCGTTCCGCGCGCTCACCGGACCCGAGCTGGCCGTCTTCCAGGGCATCATCGACGACATGTACGGCCGCTTCGTGAGCCTCATCGTGCAGTCGCGGCGGCTGCCCGAGGATCGCGTGCGCGCCCTCGCCGACGGGCGCGTCTACACCGCCGAGCAGGCGTTGAAGCTCGGGCTCGTCGACCGGATCGCGTACCTGGAGGACGTGGTGGCGATGGCCCGCGAGGCGGCGCAGCTCGACGAGGCGAAGGTGATCATGTATCACCGGCCGAAGGAGTACCGCGCGAACATCTACTCGACGTCGGCCGCGCCGACCACCGCCGAGTCCACTCTGGCCCAGTTCGCCGCCGCCCTGGGGGCGGCGGGGCCGCGCTTCCTCTACCTCTGGTGGCCCTAGGCCGATCCGACCCGCCTATCGGCGCGCGGTGACGCGGGCCGGCCCAGGTCGAGCGCCTCGCGGACCTTTCGCCCGAGCGCCTCGGGGGTGAAGGGCTTCTGGATGAAGAGCGTGTCCGGCTCGAGCACGCCGTGCCGCATGATGGCCTCGTTGGTGTAGCCGGACATGTACAGCACCTGCAGCTCGGGCCGGAGCGGACGGAGCCGCTCGGCCAGCGCCCGCCCGCTCTGCCTCGGCATGATGACGTCCGTGAGCAGGAGGCGGATCGGGCCCGCGTGGCGCTCCGCGATCAGCACCGCGTCCTGCGGGTCCGAGGCCTGCAGCACGCGATATCCGCTCGCCTCCAGGATCTCGCGCGCGAGGTCGCGCACCCCCGGCTCGTCCTCCACCAGCAGCACCGTCTCGTCGCCGCGCGGCACCACCACCGGCGCGGGCCGCGGCTCCTCGGGGGCGGCGGCGGGCCCGACCCGCGGCAGATAGATCTTGAAGCTGGTGCCCCGACCGACCTCGCTGTAGAGCTGGATGTCGCCGCCGCTCTGCTTGACGATGCCGTACACGGTCGAGAGGCCGAGCCCGGTCCCCTTCCCCGGCTCCTTGGTGGTGAAGAACGGCTCGAACACCCGCGCGCGCGTGGCCTCGTCCATGCCCATCCCGGTGTCGCTCACCGCGAGCATCACGTAGGACCCCGCCGGCACCGACAGCGGCCGGCATCCCGCGTCCAGCTCGACGTCGGCGGTCTCGAGGGTGAGGCGGCCCCCCTCCGGCATCGCGTCGCGCGCGTTGACCACGAGGTTCACGATCACCTGCTCGATCTGGGCCGGATCGGCCTTCACGCGGCCCAGGTCCTCGCGGGGGATCACCGCGAGGTCGATGTCCTCGCCGATCAGCCGGCCGAGCATCGGCTCCATGCCGCGCACCACCTTGTCGAGGTCGAGCACCTGGGGCTGGAGGACCTGCTTGCGGCTGAACGCCAGGAGCTGCTGGGTGAGCGACGCGGCCCGGTCCGCGGTGCTGCGCACGAGCGAGGCGTCGCGGTGGATCGGCTCCTCGGGACGCAGCCGGGAGAGGATCATCTGGGCGCGGCCCGCGATCACGGTGAGCAGGTTGTTGAAGTCGTGCGCGATGCCGCCCGCGAGGCGGCCGACCGCCTCCATCTTCTGGGCCTGGCGTAGCTGCTCCTCGAGGCGGCGCCGCTCGCCGATGTCCTTCAGCACGCCCAGCGTGCCGACCGCGGCGCCCGCCCCGTCGCGCAGCACCGCGATGGACGCGCTCACCTCGATACGCCGCCCGTCGCGGGTCAGCAGGGCGGTCTCGTAGCTGCGCAGCGGCCCCTCCGCGAGGAGCCGGCGCCGCACCCGGCGCGCCTCGTCGATCCCGCCGGGGTAGAGGCCGGCCACCGGAGTGCCGATCATCTCGGCGGCGCGGCCGCCGAGCATCGCCTCCGCGCCCGGGCTGAAGAAGTTGATCCGGCCCTCGCGGTCGGCGGTGACGATCGCGTCCGGGGAGTGCTCGGTGATGGACCGGAGGAAGTCGAGCGCGTCGCGGATCTGTCGATAGAGCGCCGAGTTCTCCAGCGCCACCGCGCCCTGCCCCGCGAACGCGGCCAGCAGAGCGAGCTCCTCCTCGGTGTAGATCCGGTCCGGACCGTCCCCGAGCCCGAGCACCCCGATGACCTTGTCCCCCGACTTGAGCGGCATCGCCAGCACCGACCGGAAGCCGGCGGCCCGCACCGCGCCCTCGGCCCACTCCGGAAGGCTGATCTTGGGATCCGACAGCACGTCGGGACTCCACACGCTGCGCTCCTCGGCGGCCGCGCGGCCGACCGCGCCCTCACCGATGCCGACCGGGCGGCCCCGCCAGCTCTCCGCGCCGGGGCCGCCCGCCGCCGCGATGCACACGAGGCGGCCGGCCTCGCGCTCGAGCCGGTACACCGTCGCGTGGCGGGCCGCGAACACCCGGACCACGGAGGTGGCGATCTGCCGCGCCACCTCCGCCGGCTCGAGGCCGCCGGCCAGCTCGCGGCCGGTCTCGATGAGCGCGGCGGCCGACATCTCGGTGCGGCGCCGCGCGGTGACCTCGGAGTGGGCGATGACCGCGCCCCCGCCCTGGAGCGGGGTGGCGGTGAGCGTGAACCAGCGGGGGTCGTCCGAGTCGCGGCTCGCGTAGTCGAGGGTGAAGATCGGCAGCTCGCGCCGCAGCACGCGGGCGATGCCCGCGAACGCGCGCGATCCGCGGGGGCAGCCCGCCATCGCGCCGTCCCGACAGATCGAGAAGTAGTCCCGGCCCACCCCCTCGGCCACCGCGGGTCCGGCGCCGTTCTCGCGGCCGAACCGCCGCCACGCCTCGTTGGCGGTCACGATCGTGCCCTGCTCGTCCACGATCACGGTCATCGCGGGGAGGGCGTCGAGGAGATGGCGCCCGGACCCGCCGGTCCAGGCGCCGGGTGTGGCGAGGCTCACCGCGCGGGGCATGGAGGCCGCCGGCGGGCTACCGGGCCGGCTGGAACTCCCGGGCGGAAATGCGGTAGCGCTTCATCTTCGCGTGCAGCGTCGTGTAGTTCGTCCGGAGCAGGCGCGCGGCGTGGCTCTTGTTGCCCGCGGTACTCGCGAGTGCCCGCCGGATCGCGAGGGATTCCGCCCGGCTCACCGCCGCGTCGACGATCTGCCGGAGCGAGCAGAGACCCACCCGCGTGGCCGCGGCCGGCGCGTCCGGGGCCGGCCGGCGGACCGGGCGCGCAGCTCGCGCGGCGAACGGCGGCGAGACGGCCGCCTCCAGAATCGACGCCCACATCGAGTACGTCGGGATGGCTTCCAGGGTGCTCATGCCGTCCTCCTGCTCGGCGGGATTGCGAAGCCCATCGCTTCCCCGGTGGGGCAAGCGCGGTGCCACGGACGACCGGATCGGCGGCGACCCGGAATGGGAGCCCGATCGCCGACGCGGCACGCATTTAGGGCGGCCGCGCACCGGAGGGACGGCGGGCCGCCGCCGCGGGACGGCGCGGCGGCCCCATGACTATGGCGGCCGCACCATAGGGCGCGTGCCAGGGTGCCCGCCCTGGTGCGGCCGGCCTCGCGATCGATCAGCGGGACGAGAAGTCGCGGGCCGAGATGCCGTACCGCTTCATCTTCGCGTGCAGCGTCGTGTAGTCGGTGCGCAGCAGCCGCGCGGCCTGGCTCTTGTTGCCCCGGGTCGACTCGAGCGCGTGCCGGATGGCCTCGCGCTCGGCGTGCCCCGCGGCCAGCTCCGCGACCTCGCGCAGCGAGAGGTCCTCCCCGCCGGCGGGCTCGGCCGCTGTCCGCGCCGGCCCGGGCGCGGGGCTCGCGCTCAGCGCGGGCACGTGCTCGGGGGTCACCACGTCGTTCGCGAGCAGGGCCGCCTTGCGCACCACGTTGCGCAGCTCGCGCACGTTGCCCGGCCAGTCGTGCTGCAGCAGCATCTGCATCGCCTCGTCCGAGATCCGCCGCACCGGACGCCGCAGCTCCATGCTCACCTCGTCGAGGAAGCGCTGGGCGAGGTGCGTGATGTCCTCGCGGCGGCTCCGCAGCGGGGGCAGCGAGATCGTGAACTCGCTGAGCCGATAGTAGAGATCGGCGCGGAAACGGCCCGCCTTCACGCTCTCCTCCAGCTGCGTGTTGGTGGCCGCGATGATGCGGGCGTCCACCGGCACCGCCCGCGAGCCGCCCAGCGGGAGCACTTCCCGCTGCTCGAGCGCCCGCAGCAGCTTGGCCTGGGCGGCGAGGGGCACGTTGCCGATCTCGTCCAGGAAGAGGGTGCCGCCGCTGGCGAGCTGGAAGTGCCCTTCGCGGCGGGCCTGGGCGCCGGTGAACGCACCGCGCTCGTGGCCGAACAGCTCGGACTCCACCAGCGTCTCGGGGATCGCCCCGCAGTCCACCGCCACGAACGCGCCCTGTCGCCGCGGGCTCTGCCGGTGGATGGCGCGGGCCACGAGCTCCTTGCCGGTGCCGGTCTCGCCCTGCACCAGCACCGTGAAGCGGGATTCCGCCACCCGACCGATCTGCTGGACCACGTGCGCGATCGCCGCGCTGCCGCCCATGCGCTCCGCGAGCGAGCCGCCCGGGCCCTGGCGCTGCAGCTCCTCGATCCGGGCGTGCAGCCGGTGGCGCTCGACCGCGCGCTCGACCGTGAGCAGGAGCAGCTCCATGTCGAACGGCTTGGTGAGGTAGTCGTAGGCCCCGAGCTTCATCGCCCGCACCGCGGTCGCGAGGTCGACGTGGGCGGTGCAGATCACCACCGGCACCTCCGGATCGAGCCGGCGGATCTCGGGCAGCGCGTCCATGCCGCTCATGCGCGGCATGCTGAGGTCGAGCAGGATCACCGCCGGGCGCTCGCGGGGCACCGCGGCCAGCGCGGCGGCTCCGTCCTCGGCGGTGGCAACCTCGTAGCGCTTGCCCGCGAGGACCGCCCCGAGCAGCGAGCGGATCTCCGCCTCGTCGTCGACGATGAGGATCTTCATCCCGGATCAGCCGGTGCTGCGCAGCCGATAGATCGCGACATGGCGGATCGAGGCCACCGGGCGGACGCCGTCGGCGACCAGCAGGAGATCCAGCTCCACGAACTCGTGCCCCTTGCCCTGGAACAGGCTCTTCACCCGGCCGCGTGTCTCCAGTCGCTGTCCCACCCGCGTCACGCCGAGATGCTGCCCGTGGCTCTCCACGTGGATCCACGGGCTCACCCGCACGTTGCGATCGAGGGCGCGGTTGGCCTGCTCGAGGTACATCCCCGGGTGGGCGGCGGCGTCCGCGCCCTGGTAGGGCGGCAGCGTGTCGCTCACCCGGTGCAGGAACGCGTCCAGCGTGGCCCGATCGAGCGACAGCACCGGGGTGCCCAGGATCCGCAGGGCGCCCAGGTGCGCGCGGGTGGCGGCCGGCCGCTCGTCCGGCAGCGGCGCGGGGGGATAGGCGGCCACGTCCGGCCGCGTGAGCAGCGGGCCCCGGGGCAGACTCATGGTCGCGGTGGCGCACACCTCGCCCTCGCGATTCGTCGCGCGCGCCTGGATCGTGACCTCGTCCTTGGAGTGCGCCGCCACGCTGGTGCGGATGGTGGCCGGCTCTCCGAAGTACACCGGCTTGGCGAAGCGCACCGAGAAGCGCCCGTGATCGAGCCACGCGGGGCCGAACGCGGCCACCACCGGGCGCGTCATCCAGGCATAGACGGTCACGCCGGGCACGAGCCCCCCGCGGAAGCCGAACTCGCGGGCGAGCCCGTCTTCGTGGATCTTGTTCTCCCACGAGTCCTGGGTGGGAACCGCGACGACGCGATACTCGGGGAGCTCGGTGCCGACGACGAGGGCCTCGAGGCTCACCGCCGCCTCAAGGCTTGGGGGGCGCGCCGCCGTAGCCGCCGGCCACGTCCTGGTCCAGGTTCCACCGGACCCACGTGGTCTCGAGCGGATCCACCACGAGCGCGACCGGCTGCCCCGGCGCTCCGGACGCGGGCACCACCAGCTGCTGCGGGCCGCTCAGCGTGCGCTCCCATTGCCGGTTCGGGCCCGTGCACACCGCGCTGCCGTGGTGCGCCTGCACCAGCAGCGTCCCGTCGGCAGCGCGCCGGATGGCGACCCCCGCGCCGCGGACGGTGACGGTCGCGGGGCCGGCCACGACCTCGATCTGGCTCGCCACCGGGCTGCCCGGAAGCACCGCCACCCAGAGCCATCCGCTGTCGAGCCGCACACGCGTCGGGCGGGGCTCGGGCCCGCGCTCGCCGGGCAGCACCGCGAGCTGCGAGCGGGAGCCGAGCCGCAGGGCCTGACCGCTGGCGGTGCGGATCGTGACCCGGCCGCCGAGCTGGGTGCGGAGACTGTCGCCCTCACCGACGTCGGCGCGGAGCGCGGCGGGGGCCCACGCGGGCGTGTCCTTCCGGTGGAGCTCGGCCGCGCCGCCCAGCGTGACGACCTGCGCGGGCAGCTCCTTCGGCTGCGCGCTCGCCGCGGGGGCCGCGGCGGCAACGAGGAGCAGGACCATCCCGCCCAGGACGCTCGACCGCAGGGTGTTGGGCACGCTCAGGCCTCCGTGGACTGCGGTTGATATCCGGGACAGCGTAGCACGGGCAGGCGCGGATACTTCGCAAACGCCGGATCGTGGCTCGACCGCTCGCAGAGCCAGAACACCGACCCGCGTCCGGAGACGACGCGGCGCGCGTGTCGGCAGCGCGCGCAGAGCCCGGGATCCTTCTCCGGCGCGCGGCGGGGATCGCGGGGAGCGGGAATGGCTACCGGCCGGTCCAGCGCGGCGGCCGCTTCTCGAAGAACGCGGCGATGCCCTCGCGCGCGTCATCGGAGAGGGCCACCAGCGTGATCAGGTCCCGCAGGTACCGCAGCGCCGCCCCGTACTCCATGTCCGGGACCGTGGCCGCCGCCTCCTTGGCGAGGCCCAGCGCGGTGGGCGAGTAGCCGGCGAGGGTGCGGGCCAGCGCGTCCACCGCGGACGGGAGCTCCGCCCGCGGCACGAGACGACTCACCAGCCCCATCTCGTACGCCTCGCGCGCTCCCACCTGCTCGCCGCTCAGGATCATGAGCATCCCGCGCTTGCGTCCCACCGCGCGCAGGATCGGCGCCATCACCACCAGCGGGAGCAGGCCGATCTTGATCTCGGGCAGCCCGAACACCGCGTCGTCCGCCGCGATCACGACGTCGGCGCCCGCGGCCAGGCCGCAGCCGCCCGCGAGGGCGTAGCCGTGCACCTGGGCGATGACCGGCGTGCGCATGCGCGCCATGTGCTCGAGGATGCGCCCGAGTCCGCCGAACGACTCCCGCGCCTGGAGCGTGGTGCCGCGATCGGCCACCCGGCGCAGGTCCGCGCCCGCGCAGAAGGCGCGGTCGCCCGCGCCGCGCAGCACGATCACCCGGGCCGCCGCGTCGTCCTCGAGCCGGCGCAGGGCCGCCTCCAGCTCGCGCAGCAGCGCCTCGTTGAGCGCGTTGCGCACCTCGGGCCGGTTGAGGGTCACGCGCGCGATCCCGTCGGCCACCTCCACCAGCAGGACCGGCTGGCTCATCGTGGCTCCTCGTCGAGCAGGCTCAGGAACTGGCTCAGGATGCGGGCGGTCGCGCCCCAGACCACGTCGGAGGCGGAGACCTGGTAGAAGAACACCGGATGCCGCTCCCCGTCCCGCTCCCACATCTCGGTGCGGAGGATGGCCGGATCCCGCAGGGTCGCCAGCGGCACCTCGATCACGCGCTCGATCTCGCGGCCGTCGGGCTGGAAGGCCACCGAGGCGCGCACGATGCCGACCACCGGCGTGATCACGAAGTTGGTGGCCCGCGTCGGGGTGTCGTCGAGCAGGCCCAGCACCTCCACCGCGTCCGCGGGCAGGCGGATCTCCTCCCACGCCTCGCGCAGCGCGGTCTCGATCCGGGAGCCGTCGCGCGTCTCCACCACCCCGCCCGGGAACGAGAACTGGCCCTTGTGGTGGGGCACGTCCGAGCTCTTCTTGGTGAACACCACGTGCGGCCCGCCGTGATCGGTGATCGGCACCAGCACCGCCGCCGAGACCAGGTCGCTCCGGTCGAGGGTCGCGCGCGGGCGGCGGCTCAGCGCCGCGTCGAGGCGTGTGCGGAGGGCCTCCAGGTCCATCCGAGGGTCAGGCGAAGCGGCACGACACGCCGCCGAGACGCGTGAACGAGGCGCGGATGGACTGCCCGGCGCTGGGGCGCAGCACCCGGGAGATGGAGCCGGTCATGACCAGATCCCCCGCGCGGAGCCCGCGGCCCATCCGCCCCAGGGTGTTGGCGGCCCACGCCAGCGACACCAGCGGATTGCCCAGCACCTCCGCCGCGGTCTGGGTGGCCACGATCTGGCCGTCCTGCTCGAACACCACGCCCTCCAGGGCCAGGTCGATGCCGGCCAGCGGGGTGAGCGGCCGGCCGAGCACGATCGCGTTGGCGTAGACACCGTCCGCGATCACGTCGGTGCCGCGCGGCGTGCCGCTCAGCCGGAAGTCGATCAGCTCGAGGGCGGGCAGCGCTCCCTCCACCGCGAGGAGGGCCGAGGCCGCGGTCACGCCCGGACCGGCCAGGTCGGCGCTCAACAGGAACGCGACCTCGACCTCCACGCCGGGCGCGGCCACGAAGCGCGAGACCGGCAGCGCGTCGCCGCTGTTGAACACGCCCGAGCCGAGCAGGAAGCCCAGCACCGGCTCGGTGAGGCCGTGCCGCTCCTGCAGGGCCGCGGTGGTGAATCCGACCTTCCAGCCCACCACGCGCTCACCGCGCGCGACCAGGGCCTGCTCAAGCTCGCGCTGGAGCCCGTAGGCCTGCTCGACGAGAGCGCGGCTCACGGACGGCGCCCGGTCAGGAAGCCACCGGCCGCGGCTGCAGCCGGTCGACGACCGCGGTAAGCACGCCCGCCGCGCTGCCGCGGACGAGCACGTCGGCCTGGTCGTCGTGCGGGGTCTCGGTCAGGTTGACGATCGCGAGGGTGGCGCCCGCGTCCTTGGCGTGCAGCGGCATGTAGGCGGCCGGATACACCACCAGCGAGGAGCCCACCACCACGAACAGGTCGCAGGCGCGGGCGCGCCGCTCCGCCTCCTCCATCGCCTCCCGCGGCATCGCCTCGCCGAACATGATCGTGCGCGGCTTGATGAGACCGCCGCACGGCGGATCGCACACCGGCACCGCCACCCCCGCGTCGAGCCACTCCTGCACCCGCTCCCGCTCGTAGGGCTTCTGGCAGGTGAGGCAGCGCGCGCGGGTGGCGTTGCCGTGCAGCTCGATCACCCGATCGGCGGGCAGCCCGGCCCGCTGGTGGAGATTGTCGATGTTCTGCGTGATCACGCAGTCGAGCTTGCCGAGCCGCCACAGGGTGACGAGGGCCAGGTGCCCCGGGTTCGGCTCCGCCCGCCGGATGACCGGGAACGTGGTGCGTCCGAGCTCCCAGTAGCGCCGCCGGCCCGCCTCGCTCCCGATGAAGTTCTGGAACGTGAACTCGCTCGGGTCGAAGCGGTCCCACACTCCGCCCGGGCTCCGGAAGTCGGGAATGCCGGACTCGGTGCTGACCCCCGCCCCGGTGAAGACGACGATGCGGCGGGCGCTCTCGACCAGCGCGGCGAGCCGCTCGACGGGAGCCGGGGTCACGAGCGCCGCTTCGCCTTCCTCGTCGCGCGTCGGCGGGCGGGCGCCCGGCGCGCGCGCTTGGGCCCCTTCCCACCGGACGCGGCCTTGCGACGCTTGGTCCGGCTCGCCGCGTACGCCTCGTTCCGGCTCCCCACCCCGCCGCGCACGCGCGGGCCGCGCTCGATGGTCGCGATCCACGCGGCGAGCTCCGCGGCCAGCTCCGGATAGGCGTGATCGCGGTACGTCTCCAGCGCCCGCAGGGCCGCCGGGTCCTTCCACGGCTTCAGCACGAACGGCGCCTCGGGATCCTGCATGTCGAACGGGGCTTCCGTCGCCATGGTCATCACGATGTATCGACGGGTCAGCTCGGGCATCTCGCTCGCCTCCGCGCTCAGGACGGAATGGACGACCGCGGAGACCATCCGCGGGCCGTCCAAGCCTACTCTGCCGCCGGGCGCGGCCGCAAGCCTTCCGTGGGACAATCGCCACGTCATGCGCGCGATGCTGCTGCATCGACAGGGCCCGATCGTGGGCGCGCCGCTCGCGCTCGCGGACGTGCCGGCTCCGACGCCCGGCCCCGGCGAGGTGCGGCTGCAGGTCCGCTGCTGCGCCGCGTGCCGCACGGACCTGCACGTGATCGAGGGCGACCTCGCCCCGCGCCGGCTCCCGATCGTGCCGGGGCACCAGGTCGTGGGCGTGGTGGACGCGCTCGGCCCGGGGGCGACCCGGTTCCGGCCGGGCGACCGCGTCGGCGTGGCCTGGCTGCGCTGGACCTGCGGAACCTGCCGGTTCTGCCTTCGCGGCCGCGAGAACCTCTGCGAGGCCTCGCGCTACACGGGCTGGACCGACGACGGCGGCTACGCCGAGTACTGCTGCGTGCCCGAGGCCTTCACCTATCCGATCCCGGCCGCCTTCGACGACGCGGAGGCCGCGCCGCTGCTCTGCGCGGGCATCATCGGCTACCGCGCGCTGCGGCGGAGCGGGCTGGCCCCCGGCGGCCGCCTCGCGCTCTTCGGGTTCGGCTCCTCCGCGCACGTCACCCTGCAGGTGGCCCGGCACTGGGGCTGCCCGGTGTACGTCTGCACGCGCGACGCCGCGCACCGCGCCCTGGCGCTCGAGCTCGGCGCGCGCTGGGCCGGGGGACCGGGCGAGCCGCTGCCGGAGCGGGTGGACGCCGCGATCATCTTCGCGCCCGCGGGCAACCTGGTGCCGGTGGCGCTCCAGGCCCTGGACAAGGGCGGCACCGTGGCGCTGGCCGGCATCCACATGAGCGACCTGCCCGCAATGGCCTACGAGCCGAACCTGTTCTTCGAGAAGTCGCTGCTGAGCGTCACCGCGAACACGCGAGCCGACGGCGAGGCGCTCCTGGCCGAGGCCGCCGCCATCCCGATCCGGCCGCGCGTCGCCCGGTACCCGCTGGCCGACGCCAACCAGGTCCTGCTGCGACTGGCCACCGATCGCGTGGAGGGCACCGCGGTCCTGATGGTGGCGTGACGCTCAGCCGAGGCCGAGCAGGCGCGGCACCACCACGGTGACCCAGGGCACCAGGATCACGATGAGCAGGGCGGCGCACATCATGTACACGTAGGGCATCATGGCGCGGGTCGCGCGATCGCCCGGGATGTTCGCGATGCCGCACGCGATGAAGAACCCCACCCCGATGGGCGGCAGGAAGAGGCCGATGCCGGTGGCCGCCACCACCACCGTGCTGTAGTGGATCACGTCGATCCCCAGCCGGGTCACCACCGGCATGAACGTCGGCAGCAGGATCACCACCGCGGGCAGGCCCTCGAGCACCGCGCCCAGCACGATGAAGAGCACCGCGGTGAGGACCAGGAACACCACGTTGCCGCCCGGCACCGCCAGCATCGCGTTCAGCAGCAGCTGCGGGACCTGCTGCACCGCCAGCACCCAGGCCACCACCGCGGCGGTGCCGAGCAGGAAGCACACCGCGGCGGTCACCACCGCGCTCTGGATCAGCAGGCGTGGCAGATCGCGCCACGCGATCTCGCGGTACACGAAGAGACCGACGATGAAGGCGTAGATCACCGCCAGCACCGCGGCCTCGGTCGGGGTCACGACGCCCCCGAGGATGCCGCCGAAGATGATGGCGGGCAGTCCCAGCGGGATCAGCGCGTCCACGAAGGCGTGCCAGATGTCACGCCAGGTCGCGCGCGCCCGCGCCTCGATGCCGCTCCGGCCCGCGTCGTACCAGATGTAGACCATGATCGCCAGCGCCAGGACCACCGCGGGCAGGAACCCGGCCGCGAAGAGCGCGGCCACCGACACGTTGGCCACCGAGCCGATCACGATCATGAGAATGCAGGGCGGCACCAGGATGCCCATCGCGGAGGCGGCCGCGACCACCGCCACCGCCTGCTCGGGGCGGTAGCCCGCGCGCAGCATGGGCGGGATCATGGTGGATCCGATGGCGGAGACGTCCGCCACCGTGGAGCCGGAGATGCCGGAGAAGATGTACTCCGCCACCACCACCGCCATCGAGAGGCCTCCCCGGATCCAGCCCACCAGCACCTGGGCGAGCCGCACCAGGCGCACCGCGATGCCGCCCGTCTCCATGAGGGCGCCGGCCAGGATGAAGAGCGGGATGGCGAGCAGCACGAACGAGTCCACGCCCTCGAATATCTGCTTGGCGATCACGGAGAGCGGGTACTCGCCGCTCCACCAGAGCCCGGCGAAGCCGGACACCGCGATGACGAAGGACACCGGCACGCCGAGGGCGAGGAAGACCAGGAAGCAGAGCGCGATGACGGCGATCACGGGGTGGCCTCGTCGGGGGCCCCGCGGATGGCGGCCCAGAGGAGCGGCAAACTGTAGACAATGATGAGGATGCCCCCGGCGGGAATGGAGGCGTAGATGTACTGCTTGGAGAGGCCCATCACCGGCGTGCGCTGGAACTGACCCAGCTCCACCAGCGTCCAGCCCTGCTGGATGAGCCCCAGGCCCACTCCCATCAGGACCAGCACCCCGACCACCCGGGTGATCCGGCGCGGCACGGGAGGCATGCGGTCCACCAGCAGGTGCAGGCGGAAGTGGGCCCCGCGGCGCACCGCAGCCGCCGCGCCCAGGAACACGATCCACACGAACAGCAGGCGTGCGATCTCGTCGTACCAGGTGAAGGTGCTCCTGAGCACGTAGCGCGAGAACACGCCGAGGAAGACGTCGGCGCAGAGCAGCACCATCATCACGAGCAGGAGGCCCTCGACCAGGTTCGAGAGCGCCCGGACGAGCACCGGGCTACTTCGCGGCCTCGACCGCGGCCCGCAGCCGGTTCATGAAGTCCTTGCCGACCTGACCCTCCACGTAGTCGTAGGCGGGCTTCATGAGGGCCTGGAACGCGCGGATGTCCTTCACCTCGTTGATCTGGACCCCCGCCTTCTTCATGACCTCGAAGTCGCTCTTCTCCTTCTCGACCTCGAGCTTGCGGTGGAGCTGGCAGGCGTCCCGCATCGACTCGTCGACCACCGTCTTCAGATCCGCGGGCAGCGCCTGGTACTTCTTGAGGTTCATGAACCAGGCGATGGGCGGATAGGAGTGACGGGTCAGCGAGTAGTACTTCGTCACCTCCTGGAACTTGTCGGAGGTGAAGGTGAACGAGGGCAGCTCCATGCCGTCGATGGTGCCCTGCTTCATGGCCAGGTAGACCTCGACGTAGGGCATGGGCACCGGGTTGGCGCCCATCGCCTTCATCATGGCCACGTAGGTCGGCGACTCCTGCACCCGGATGGTCTGGCCCTTCATGTCCTCCGGGGTCATCACCGGCCGCTTGTTCGACATCATGTTCCGGAAGCCCCAGCCGCCGCCGAAGCAGAACGCCTTGAGGTTCTTGGACTCCATCTTCTTCAGCAGCTCCTGGCCGAGGGGACCGTCCATCACCTTCCACACCTGCTCGCGCGACGACCAGAGGAACGGCAGGTCGAGGGCCTGGTAGAGCGGCTCGAACATGCCGCCCACCGGGGCGCTGCCGATGGCGGCCACGTCGATGGTGCCGAGCTGCACGCCCTCGAGGTGGGCGCCCTCGCCCTTGGCCAGCGAGTTCGCGATGTGCACGTCGACCTTGATCCGGCCCTTGCTCTTCTGGCCGATGTTCTTCGCGAACGCTTCCATGGCGTCGTTCAGCGGGTTGCCGCCCGCGGTGGGCGTGCCCGCCTTCCACGTGTACTGGGGCGTGGTCTGGGCGGGGGCGGGCGCGGGGACGGCGAGCCCGACGAGCGCGCCGAGAGCGAATGCGAGAGCCAGGCGACGGTCCATGATCAGTTCTCCTCGAGGTCGGGTGGGCGGGACGCGCGTGACGTCATCGGGAGCCGCCCCTGTGTAGCACGCCGGCTCCCGGGGGGTCAAGGCGCGGAGGCGCTGGACTTCCGCGCCCGGTCGGGGCAGGCTTGGGCCGCCGCCCCGCGCGGCCACACTCGCCCTTCGAAGGAGGCGCACGATGACGGATACCGCCCACGACCCGCTGCACGAACGCCTGGAGCGCCTCGAGCGCGAGCTCGGATGGTGGCGGCGCGCCGGAGTCGCGCTGCTGGCCGGGGTGGGGCTGCTCGGCGCGGTGGCCGCCACCGTGCGCACCAATCCGGACGAGGTCAAGACCCAGCGACTGGTGATCGTGGACCGCGACGGGCGCACGCGCGCGGTGTTCACGGTGGACGACGGCGATCGCACGCGGCTGACGCTGGCGGACCGGGACAACGCCACCACCGCCGACATCACGGTGATCCCCGGACAGTCCGCCGCGCTCTCGCTGACGCGCGCCACCGCGCAGGCGCAGCTCGCGGCGGCCGGCGACAACGGGCAGCTGTCGGTGGGCACGAGCGGGCAGCGCGGCTGGCTGGTGGCCGCCCCCGGCGGCTCGAGCGTCGGTCTCGGCAACGAGTCGGGCAAGCCCCAGATCTCGCTCGTCACGAGCCCGACCCTGCCGCCGAGCCTGCTGCTGGCCGACCGCGACGGCAACGCGGTCTGGAAGGCCCCGTAACGGCCGTTCGGTAGACGAAAATCGTCGCCGTTCTCGACAATTTGTAGGCCCCGCCTCCGCGCGGGCCCGCGCGCGCTGCGGTACCTCGTGTTGGCCACCGTGAAATCGGGCGCTTAGATGGCCGGCCCGGTGGCACTCCTCTTGCTCGATCGCCAAGCCCTTGGAGCCCCCGGATGCCCAAGGAGCCCATCAACCGAGAGGTCGCGTTCTCCGGCGTGCAGGTGCGGCGCAAGGTCATCTTCGCCTTGACCCTCTGCTCGCTCCTGCCCCTGCTCCTCCTGACCTACGCGTTCAGCGCTCCGGTGCGTGAGCTGCTGGGGCCGCTCGCGGGCCTCGCCGATCTGGTGAGCGTGCCCGCCATCCTGGTCTTCACCGGCATCCTGATGGCCGGCGGTGCCTTCGTGGTGTGGGACATCGCGACCGCGCTCTCGCGGGCGGCGCAGATCAGCAGCGAGCAGAGCCCGGAAGTGCCGGCGGACCCCGGCCGCAAGGACGAGATCGGCACGCTCATGAGCTCCTTCGCGCGGATGCTCGCCACCATCGAGCAGCAGTCGCAGGAGATCAACGAGTTCCCGCGGCGCCTCGACCAGCTCATCCGGGAGGCCTTTCGTGACGCGCTGACCGGGCTGCCGAACCGGGCGCTGTTCATGGATCGCCTGACCCACGCGCTCACCCGCGCCGAGCGGGCGGGAAGCAACATCGCGGTGCTCTTCCTCGATCTGGACCGCTTCAAGATCCTGAACGAGACCCTGGGCCACGAGGTGGGCGATCGGCTCCTCGTGGAGGTGAGCCACCGGATCGCCTCCTGCCTGCGCCCCGAGGACACCCTGGCCCGGCTGGGCGGCGACGAGTTCGGCCTGCTCCTGGAGGACACCGCGGACCTCGCGGGCGCCACCGCGGTGGCGGAGCGGGTGTCGGCGGAGATCCAGCGGCCCTTCTCGGTCGACGGCCGCGACGTGCTGATCTCGGCCAGCATCGGCATCGCGCTCACCGCGGGAGGCTCCATGCAGCCCGACGAGGTGCTCCACAACGCCGATCTCGCGATGTACCAGGCCAAGGCGGAGGGCCGCGGGCGCTACGAGCTGTACCAGCCCGGGCTCAACATGTCGACCCGCGAGCGGCTCGACCTGCAGTCCGACCTGCGCACCGCGGGCGCCCGTCAGGAGCTGAGCCTGCGCTACCAGCCGGTGGTGGCGCTGTCCACGCTGCGCGCGGTGGAGGTCGAGGCGCTGATCCGCTGGGACCACCGCCGCCGGGGCGCGCTCCTGCCCGCCGACTTCATCGCCCTGTCCGAGGAGAGCGGGCTGATGGTCCCGATGGGCCAGTGGGTCCTGCGCGAGGCGTGCCGTCAGGCGCGCGCCTGGCAGGAAGACCTGCCCGGCATGGGGGCGCTGACCGTCGGCGTGAACCTCTCCGCGAGCCAGTTCGAGCGCGACGCGCTCCCCGACGAGATCGCGGCCATCCTGCGTGACACCGGCCTGCCCGCCGCGCGCCTGCAGCTCGAGGTCAGCGAGGCGGTGCTCATGCGCGACGATCCCCGGATGCCGACCCGGCTGGAGGCCCTGAAGGGCATCGGGGTGCGCCTCGCCATCGACGATTTCGGCACCGGCTACGCCTCGCTCTCCTACCTGAAGCGCCTCCCGGTGGACTGCTTGAAGATCGATCGCTCGCTGGTGAAGGGCGTGGGCAGCGACACCGAGGACACCGCCATCGTCCGCGCGCTGGTCACCCTCGCCCGCAGCCTCGGCATCGTGGTGACCGCGGAGGGCGTGGAGACCGCCGAGCAGCTCTACCAGCTGCGCTCCCTGGGCTGCGATCAGGGCCAGGGCTACTTCTTCGCGCGTCCGGTCTCGGCCGACCGCCTGCCCGAGCTGCTGGCGAGCCTGGGGGCCGACGACCGCCACGGGAGCCCGTCATGTCTTGGGTAGCGCTGCGCGGGCTCGCCCGCACCATCCTGCTCCGGCTGGTCGGCATCGCAGTGTTCACCGGCGCGCTCGGCCTGGGCCTGGGCTGGCTCCTCGACGTGGTGGCCTCCGAGCCGGAGTGGACGGAGACCGCGACCATCGCCCAGCGCGCGGTCGACCGCAGCGGCCTCCCCGAGCTGCTGGCGGGCCAGGGCTCGCGCAGCCCCAAGCGCTGGGCCGACGAGAGCGCGCGCCTCGTGGGCGAGCTGCCCGGCGTCGTGCAGATCAAGGTGTGGGACCCGCAGGGCAACGTGGTGTGGGCGGTGCAGTCGAGCGTGATCGGCCAGCACTCCGACGGCGTCGAGCTGCGAGAGGCGCTCGCGGGTCGGGTGGCGGTGCGCTTCACCACCCCCGCGGCCCCCGGCGCCACCGGTCAGACCCTCGCCGCGCCCGGCGCGGGCGATCTCTACGTGCCGGTGTACGGTCCGGGCGCGGCCCGGGTGGTGGGCGTGGTCGAGCTCTCGCACGTCCCGCTCCGCATGGAGGCCACGTTCGAGCGCTGGGGCAACTTCGCGTGGGTGGTGGCCCTCGCCTCCGGCGGGGTGCTGTGCCTGATCCTCCTGCCCGCCGCCTGGCGCAGCCACCGCCGCGTTCGCGCCGAGGCCAGCTCCACCGCGCAGCGCTCGGCCCAGCGGACCCAGGAGCTGCAGCGGACCACCGAGCAGCTCCGTGAGGCCTTGAAGGCGGTCAAGCAGCGCGCCGAGGAGACCGACCGGATGCTCGAGGTCACCGAGGCCATCGGCTCCGCGCTCGAGCAGAAGGAGCTGTTCGAGGTGATCGCCCACGGGGCCGCGCGCGCCTGCCGCGTCGACCGCTGCTCGATCTTCCTGCGCGACAAGTCGGGGCAGCTCATGGTGCCGGTCAGCTCGCAGCTCGCCGACCAGCGGGCCGCCCGGGCCGCGGGCGACGGGGCCGAGTCCCTCCGCGCCCTCGGCCTCGAGGAGATGCCCACCTTCCTGCTCGAGGCGGTCCGCCGGCAGGAGCCGGTGGTGATCTCCGATCCGGGCAGCGACTCCCGAGTGCCGCCGGGCTGGGTCGGCCTCTTCCAGGCCAAGTCGGCCCTCGTGGTGCCGCTCATCCACCAGGGCCGCACCGCGGGCGTCCTGATCCTGGATCACCTCAAGACGCTGCACGTCTTCACCGACGACGAGATCCGCCTTGCCACCACGCTGGCCGCCCAGGCCGCGGTGGCGCTGGAGAAGGCGCGGCTGTACGACGAGATCCAGCAGCGGCTGCAGCAGACCGAGACGCTGCTCGCGGTCAGCCAGGCGATCGGCTCCGCCCCCGATCTCACCGAGGCCATCCGGCGGACGACCCGGGAGATGGTGCGGATCCTCGGCGCCGACACCGGCGTGGCGTGGTGCGTGACCCGGGGCGGCGACCGCTTCATCCCGCTCGCCGGCTATCACCTGCCCCGCGACCTGCGCGAGCCGCTCTCCGGCCTCCCGCTGGCTCCGGACGATCCGCTCATCGACCTGGTCAAGCGGCTGCGGACCGCGCTGCAGTCGAGCAACAGCAAGACCGACCCGCGCTTCAACCAGCCCGCCCTCAACCTGCTGCCCCACACCTCGCTGCTCGTCCAGCCGGTGCAGGTCAGCGACGAGCTGCTCGGCATCTTCGCGATCGCGTGGGTGCGGGACGCGCACGCCTTCTCGATGGACGACCTGCGCCTGGCCGACGGCATCGCCAAGCAGGCCGCGGTGGCCATCGAGCTGCACCGCACCCAGCGCACGATCATCGAGCAGGAGCGCCTGAACGCGGTGGGCAAGATGGCGAGCGGCCTCGCCCACGACTTCAACAACGCGCTGGTCCCGATCTCCGGCTACGCGGAGATGCTCCTCGAGCACCCGGACCTCCTGCAGGACGTCGCCAAGGCCTCCAAGTACCTCAAGCTGATCATGACCGGCGTGGAGGACGCGGCCAGCGTGGTGAGCCGCCTCCGCGAGTTCTACCGCAAGCGCGAGGAGGGCGAGACCTACCGGCCGCTGTCGCTGAACCAGATGGTGGAGCAGGCGGTGGCGCTCACGCGGCCCCGCTGGCGGGACGAGGCCCTCGGCAGCGGCCGCACCATCCTGGTGGAGGCGGACGTCCGCCCGATCCCGAAGGTCCTCGGCAGCGAGTCGGAGCTGCGCGAGCTGCTGACCAACCTGATCTTCAACGCGGTGGACGCGATGCCGGAGGGCGGCACCATCCGCATCCGCACCGGCCTGCGGGAGGCGCCCGCCGCCGACGGCGCCGGCCCGGGCGAGCCCAAGGTGTTCCTCGAGGTCAGCGACACCGGCACCGGCATGACCGAGGAGGTGCGCCGCCGCTGCCTGGAGCCGTTCTTCTCCACCAAGGGCGAGCGCGGCACCGGCCTCGGCCTTCCGATGGTGTTCGGCATCGTCAAGCGGCACCGGGGCACGCTGGACATCGACAGCACCGTCGGCAAGGGCACCACCTTCATCGTGCTGCTGCCGCCCGACACCACCCAGACCCGCGAGGTCCAGCAGCGCGCGCAGGGTCCGAGCGGGCCGCTCAGCGTGCTGGTGGTCGACGACGAGCCGATCGCGCGCGACGTGCTCACCGAGTACCTCACCGGCGACGGCCACACCGTCCAGACCGCGGTCAACGGGCGCGACGGCATCGAGAAGTTCAAGGCGGGCCGGTTCTCGGTGGTCATCACCGACCGGGCGATGCCCGAGGTGGGCGGCGATCAGCTCGCGGCCATGGTCAAGGAGGCCTCACCCACCACCCCGGTCGTGCTGCTGACCGGCTTCGGGGACCTGATGAACGCGGCCGGCGAGAAGCCGGAGGGGGTCGACCTGGTGGTGAAGAAGCCGATCCGCCTGGGCACCCTCCGCGAGGTCCTGGTCAAGGTCACCGACCCGGGCGCGGCCACGGTGCCCGCGGGCCACTAGTCCCGGGCGCGATCCCGGCTCCGCTCGCCCACCATCGACTCGGGCCGGACCTCCCGGTCGAACTCCTCGGCGGTCAGCGCGCCCGTCTTCACCGCCGCCTCCCTCAGGGTGATACCCTCCGCGTGCGCGGTCTTGGCGATCGCGGCCGCCCGATCGTAGCCCAGACGCGGGGCGAGCGCGGTCACCAGCATGAGCGAGCGCTCGACGAGGGTGCGGATCCGCTCCCGATCGGGCTCGATCCCCCGCGCGCAGTGGGTGTCGAAGGACTCGCACGCGTCGGCCAGCAGCCGCACCGAGCGCAGCACGTTGTGGATGATGAGCGGCTTGTAGACGTTCAGCTCGAAGTTGCCCGACGCGGCCCCGAAGGCCACCGCCACGTCGTTGCCCATCACCTGCGCGCACACCATGGTGAGCGCCTCGCACTGGGTGGGGTTGACCTTGCCGGGCATGATCGAGCTGCCCGGCTCGTTCTCCGGGATGCGCAGCTCGCCGATGCCGCACCGGGGGCCGGAGGCGAGCCAGCGGACGTCGTTGGCGATCTTGGTGAGCGCGGCGGCCAGCCCGCGCAGAGCCCCGTGCGCGGCCAGGAGCGGCTCGTGCGCCGCGAGCGCTTCGAACTTGTTGGGCGCCGACACGAACGGATGCCCGGTGAGCTCCGCGATCACCCGCGCCGCCCGCTCCCCGAAGCCGCGCGGGGCGTTGAGCCCGGTGCCGACCGCGGTGCCTCCGAGGGCCAGCTCGCACAGCCCCGGCCTCACGGCCCGGAGCAGGGCGAGGGCGCGATCCAGCTGGCTCACCCAGCCGGAGATCTCCTGCCCGAGCGTCAGCGGCACCGCGTCCTGGAGGTGGGTGCGCCCGATCTTGACGATGTCCGAGAACGCCTCCGACTTGCCGCGGAGCGTGTCGCGCAGGCGCGTGACCGCGGGCACCAGGCGGCCCTCGATCTCCTCCACCGCCGCGATGTGCATGGCGGTGGGAAAGGTGTCGTTGGACGACTGGCTGCGGTTGACGTCGTCGTTCGGATGGATCGGCTTCTGCGAGCCGAGCCGGCCGCCCAGCCGCTCGATGGCCCGGTTGGCGATCACCTCGTTGGCGTTCATGTTGGTCTGCGTCCCGCTGCCGGTCTGCCAGACCGACAGGGGGAAGTGCGCGTCGAGGCGGCCCTCGATGACCTCGTCGGCGGCGGCCACGATGGCGGCCGCCTTGTCCTCGGGCAGGAGGCCCAGCTCCCGGTTCACGAGGGCGCACGCCTTCTTCAAGATGCCCAGCGCCCGGATCACCGGGCGGGGGAAGCGGTCCTCGCCGATCTTGAAGTGCTCGAGCGACCGCTGGGTCTGCGCGCCCCAGTACCGGTCGGCCGGCACCTCGATGGTGCCCATCGTGTCTCGCTCGGTCCGCGTCGCCGCCATGCTCGCCTCCTCGCTTGAGCGCGTCTACCCTCTCGCATAGTATCGGGCGCAAGGAGAGCACACAAATGGACTGCTGCGCTCACGAGGGACCATCCGCGGGCGACGCGCGCTTCGATCTCCGACGGGTCGCCGACGGCGTCCACGTCGCGGTGGCCGCGCCCGCCTACAAGGTCAACTCCAACACCGCGATCATCGAGAGCGACGACGGCGTGGTGATCGTGGACACCCACTCCAAGCCCTCGGCGGCCCGGGTCATCGTCGAGCACGTGCGCGCGCTGACCCGGACGCCGGTGCGCTTCGTGGTCAACACCCACTTCCACTGGGACCACTGGCACGGCAACGAGGTCTACCCGGCCGCCTATCCCGGCGCGGAGATCGTCACCAACCAGATCACCCGCGAGGCGATGGTGCGCAAGGGGCTCAAGCGCATCCAGGACCACGTGCGGCAGATGCCGGCCGAGGTGGCCCGCCTGCGGACCGATCTCGCCGCCGCCACCACCGACGAGCGGCGGGCGCGCCTGCGGGCCGACCTGCGGCTGGCCGAGTCCTACCTGGCCGAGGTGCGCGCGCTCCAGCCCGCGCTCCCCACCATGGCGTTCGAGCGCACCATGAAGCTCTACCGGCGCGACCGGGAGATCCACCTGCTCTACCTGGGCCGGGCGCACACCGAGGGCGACGTGTTCGTCTACCTGCCCAAGGAGCGCACCGTGATCACGGGCGACGCGCTGATCGGCTGGACGCCCTACATGGGCGACGGCTACCCCGAGGACTGGGTCACCACGCTCGACCGGCTCGCCGAGCTCGACTTCGACACGATCATCATGGGCCACGGCGAGCCGGCCGGCCGTGACTGGCTGCGCACGTTCCGCGGATACGTGCACGACATGGTCGAGGCGGTGCGCGAGGAGGTCGCCACCGGGGCGACCCTCGACGAGGTCAAGCAGCGCGTGCCGCCCCGGCTGGCGCCGACCTACGAGAAGGCGTTCGCGACCTACGAGCACTACCGCCCGTGGCGCACGGGCGTGCTCGCCAACATCGAGCGCACCTACGCGATGGTGAGCTGACCCCCGCCCCCTCTTCCCCACC
>Ga0070741_10007079_pt1 | contig 23561 bp, 23 predicted proteins | sample Coa_R1_4_FD_66440 | JGI IMG/M metagenome (GOLD analysis project Ga0070741, IMG submission 66440) | Surface soil microbial communities from Centralia Pennsylvania, which are recovering from an underground coalmine fire - Coalmine... | ecosystem: Environmental > Terrestrial > Soil > Unclassified ...
GTTGGCGCACGACCCCATGGAGATGACGTACTTCGGGTCGGGCATCTGCTCGTAGAGGCGGCGGATGGCGGGGACGATCTTGTCGGTGACGGTGCCGGAGATGACGACGAGGTCGGCCTGGCGGGGGCTGGCGGGCAGCGGGATGACCCCGAGGCGCATGACGTCGTAGCGGGGCGAGCCGAAGGCGGCGCCCATCTCGATGGCGCAACAGGCAAGCCCCCACTGGTACACCCACAAGGAGTACTTGCGAGCGGTGTTGAGCAGCTTGGTCAGCGGCTGAGGCATCTTGCCGCTCTCGACGAGACCCATCAGATGGTTCCTAGATCCAGCGGAGGACGCCCTTGCGCCAGGCGTACAGCAGCCCGAGCGCGAGGATCGCGATGAAGATGAACATCTCGACGAGCCCGAAGACGTCGTACACCTCGAGGCGGATGGCCCAGGGGAAGATGAACACCGCTTCGACGTCGAACATGACGAACAGCAGGGCGAAGATGTAGTAGCGGATCTGGCTCTGCGACCACCCGAACCCCACGGGATCGACGCCGGACTCGTAATTCAGGTACTTCTCGGGCTGGACGCGGTTCGGCCGGATGAAGCTGCCGAGGCCCAGCACGCCCCCCACGACCCCCATCGCGACGGCGAAGAAGATGACCGCCGTGAGGTAGTCGCGGAGGAAACCTGACACGGCGAGCGAGCCTAGTGAAGGCTTTCACGGGCCGCCAAAGACCGTCCCCACGCGCCGCGCGGTGGTGCAACGCCCGGGCGTTCCACCACCGTTTCGGTGGTCAGACGCCCGGGCGTCCGGCGACTGTCACACCCCGTCCGTAGCGTCAGCAGACATGACGATGCACGAGATGGCACAAGCACTGGCGCAACTCGCACGTCGACAGCACGGGACGTTCCACCGGCGACAACTCATGCGTCTCGGCGTGACGCCACGGATGATCGACCGCCGCCTCGCGAGCCGCGAATGGGTCCGGCTCGCACCGAACGTCTACGCCGTCGCGGCGTTCCCGCCGACATGGCAGCGGCAGTACATGGCGGCGCAGCTCTCCGTGCCCGGTGGTGCGCTCTGTCAGTACGCGGCGCCGAAGGTCCTCGGTTGGGACGGGTTCAAGGTCGCTCCGCCGGAGGTCGTGGTCGCGCACCGATGCCGCCACGTGAGCCCACTGGCCACCGTGCACCGCGGGACCGATGTCCGCACAACGACCGCAGGGCCATTCCTCGTGACGACGCCGGCGCAGACGTTGTGCGACCTCCTCACGCGGATGCGGCTCGATCGGTGGGAGGCCACGACCGACGCGTTGCTGCTGACGAACCGGCTGAAGCTCGACGACCTGATCGAGCGGCGCGAGAGCTACGAGGCGTCGCGCCGACCCGGGATCGGGCTGCTCCGGTCGCTGGTCGACGAGCGCGCCGTCGACGGCTGGTGTCCGCCGGAGAGCGAGCTCGAGCGGATGCTCCACGAAGCCGTCGACCTCGTCGCCGACTGTCCGCCCGTCGAGTGGCAGGCACCCGCGCCGTGGAACCCCGACGAGCGTGTCGACGCCCTCATCCGTTCGTCGCGGCTCGTGCTCGAGGCCGACGGACGGCGCTGGCACGCGCGGGTTCGTGACTTCGACCGCGACAAGTGGCGCGACAACCAGGCGGCCGCGCTCGGTTATCGCGTCCAGCGCTTCACGCACCACCATCTGCGGTACCGACTCGACGAGGTCGTGCAGATCATCCGGGACGCCGTGTCGTTCTCGTCTGCCGCGTAGCCGCGAGAGGTGTCCAACGCCCGGGCGTTCCACCACCGAAACGGTGGTCAGACGCCCGGGCGTTGCGTTGCGAGCGGTGGCGGGCGGCTACTTCAGGGGGGCGGTGACGGAGGGGACGGCGTCGCGGGACGAATTGGCGAGGGGGCTCGGGAGGAAGCCGAAGCCGACGGTGGCGACGAAGGCGACGATCAGCGCGAGGGCGGCGCCGAACGGCACGGGGATCCGGTGCACGCGGGCGCGGGCGCCCTCGGCGGTGGCGGCCTCGGCCTCCATCTCCTCCTCGCTCTCGTCCATGTACATGGCGACGACGATGCGCAGGTAGAGGAAGGCGGCGATCACGGCCGAGAGCATGGCGACGATCGCCAGCACCCACGAGTGGGCGTCGATGGCGGCCTGCAGCACGTAGAACTTGGCGAAGAAGCCGGACGTCAGCGGCACGCCCGCCTGGGCGAGCAGGAAGATCGTGAACACGAAGGCGAGCACGGGGGCGCGCCGCGACAGTCCCCGGAAGTCCGTGAGCGCGGTGTGGTCGTCACCGCGCCGGGACACCAGCGTCACGATGCCGAACGAGCCGGCGATCATGAACGTGTAGGCGGCCAGGTAGAACAGCGCCCCGGACACGCCGTCGAGCGTGCCCGCCTGCACGCCGACGAGCACGAACCCGGCGTGGTTGATCGACGAGTACGCCAGCATGCGCTTGACGTCCGTCTGCACGACGGCGAGGACGGCGCCCACGAGCAGCGTCGCCACGGCGACCGCGTACACGTACGGCTGCCAGTCGATCGTGTTGTTGTGGAAGGCGACCACGAACACCCGCAGCAGTCCCGCGAAGCCCGCCGCCTTCACGCCCGACGCCATGTACGCGACGACCGGCGTCGGTGAGCCCTGGTAGACGTCGGGCGTCCACGAGTGGAACGGCACCGCCGCCACCTTGAAGCCGAAGCCGACGAGCAGGAGGGCGAGACCGACGAGCAACAGCGCCGGCGGCGCCGCCGTCAGCAGCTTCGGATCGACCGAACCGGGCGTCTTGCCGATCGGCGTCGCGAACTGCGAGATGCGGCCGAGGTTCGTGGTCCCGGTCGACCCGTAGATGAGCGCGATGCCGTACAGGAAGAAGGCGGACGAGAACGCGCCGAGCACGAAGTACTTCATGCCCGCCTCCTGCGAGCGAGCGCGGCGCAGGTGCATGGCGGCGAGGACGTACGCGGCGATCGACAGGATCTCGAGGCCGAGGAACATCACGATGAGGTCGTTGGCCGACGCCATGATCACGCCGCCGGACGCCGACAGAAGGATCAACACGTACAACTCCGCGCCCTCGAGACCCTCGCGACGCAGGTACCCGTCGGCGAGAAGGGCGGCGAGCACGACCGACACGCAGATGACGAACGTGAAGAAGACGGAGTACCCGTCGGTGGCGACCGCGCCGCCGATGGCGGTGAACGGGCCGTGCGCCTTGTCCGTCACCTCGCGCCACAACGGCACGGCAGCCACCATCGCGAAGAAGGCGGTGACGATCGTCGCCAGCGCGTAGACGCCGGGCAGCGAGCGACGGCGCGACATCGCGGAGGTGGCGAGGATGACGACGGCGCCGCCGATGAGCACGAGCACCGGTCCGAGTGCGTGCCACGTGACCGCCGGCGTGGTGATCTGCGGGTTCACCGGTGTGCCTCCTCGGTGGCGCCACCCGCGTTCGGCGGCGGCGCGGGCGCGTGCGTGGCGACGCCGGGCTGGTGGTAGCCGGTGCCGCCCGGTTGGTTGGCACCCACGTGGTCGTCCTCGATGTGGGCGATCAGCGCGTCGACCGACGGCTGGATCCGCTCGAGCACCGGCTTCGGGTACACGCCGAGGAACACGATCAACCCGATCAGCGGTGCCATCACCAGCGCCTCGTTGAGCCGGATCTCGGGGAACGTCCGGTTCTCCTCGTCGGGCTCGCCGTGGAAGACGCGCTGGTACGCCCACAACAGGTACAGCGCGGCGAGGATCACGCCGGCGGCGGCCACGACCGTCCACCACCGCCGCGTGAGGAACGACCCGAGCAGGATCAGGAACTCGCCGACGAACCCGTTGAGGCCGGGGAGGCCGATCGAGGACAGCATCACCAGCGTGAAGACGCCCGCCATGATCGGGGCGACCTTCTGCAGACCCTTCAACGCGCTGATCTCACGCGTGTGCCGCCGCTCGTAGATGAAGCCGACGAGGAGGAACAGCGCGCCGGTCGACAGACCGTGGTTCACCATCTGCAGCACACCGCCCTGGATGCCCTGCGTGGTCAGCGCGAACGTGCCGAGCGCGATGAACCCGAGGTGCGCGATCGACGAGTACGCGACGAGACGCTTCAGGTCCTTCTGCATGGCGGCGACGATGGCGCCGTACGTGATGCCGATCACCCCGAGCGTCACCATCATCGGTGCGAAGTACGCGGCCGCCTCCGGGAAGAGGAACAGCCCGTAGCGCAACATGCCGTACGTGCCGAGCTTCAACATCACGCCGGCGAGGATCACGGACCCGGCCGTCGGCGCTTCGGTGTGCGCGTCGGGCAACCACGTGTGCAACGGGAACAGCGGTGTCTTCACGGCGAACGCGATCGCGAACCCGAGGAACAGCCACCGCTGCGTCGTCAGCGCGATGCCGGGGTTCGACGCGATCGACACGAGGTCGAATGTCAGCGGACCACCGACGCTGTGCTGGTGGAGCACGACGGTCGAGATGAGCGCGACGAGCATGAACGCCGAGCCGAACATCGTGTAGAGGAAGAACTTCAAGGCCGCGTACGTGCGGTTGCCGTGGCCCCACTGCCCGATGAGGAAGTACATCGGGACGAGCACGATCTCGAAGAAGACGAAGAAGAGGAAGAGGTCGAGCGCGAGGAACACCCCGAGGCAGCCCGCCTCGAGCACGAGCAGCCACGCGTAGTACGGCTTGCTGTCGTGATGAGGGTCGGCGCCGAGGATGGCGAGCGGGAACAGCACGCCCGTGAGCACCACCAGGAACAGCGAGATGCCGTCGACGCCGAGCGTCCAGCTGATGCCGAAGCTCGAGATCCAGCTGTGGTGATCGACGAGCTGGAACCCGGCCTGGCCCTTCTCGAACGCGACGAGGACCGCCACGCTCAACGCGCCCGTGATCACCGTGAACACGAGCGCGGTCGCGCGCAGCAGCTCGGGCCGGCGCCGCGGGATCAGCGCCAGCACGGCGGCGCCGAAGAAGGGCGCGACGACGAGCGCCGTCAACAGCGCGGTGTGCGCGCCGTGCTCCATCAGAACGCTCGCCCGAGGAAGAGTCCGACGAGGATGAACGCGCCGACGGCGATGCCGAGCGCGTAGTTGCGCACGTAGCCGGTCTGCGCCAGCCGCAACTTCGAGGAACCCGTCCGGACGAGCTCGCCGACGCCGTTGACGGCACCGTCGATGATGCCGCGGTCGAACTCGGCCACCTTCTCGAACGCCTCCTCGCCGGGACCACCGGCGAAGCTGGTGATCGTCTCGTCGACGTACCAGGCGTGCGCGAGCACCTCCGGCTCGACGGGGTCGAGCTTGTGCTGGAGGTACACCCGGGCGGCGACCACGATGGCCACGGCGCAGAACACGGCCGTGGCGATGGCGAGGCCGGTCTGCGTCGCGCCGGCGATGTCGAAGGACCGTTGCGACGCCTCCACCACCGGCGTCAACCACCGGTCGAGGAACTTGATCGAGTTCGTGAACGGCAGGTTCAGACCGCCACCGAGGAGCGAGAGCGATGCCAGCGCGACGAGCGGGATGAGCATCGTCGCCGGTGACTCGTGGGGATGCACGGCATGGTCGCCTTCGGTTTCGAAGCGCTCCTTGCCGAAGAACACCATGAACACCTGGCGGCTCATGTAGTACGCGGTGAGCAGCGCGGTGACGAAGCCGACGAACCAGAGCACCTTCCACAGCGCGGTACCGCCGTGTGCCCACGCCGCGAGGAGGATGTCGTCCTTCGACCAGAAGCCGGCAAACGGCGGGATGCCCGCGATCGCCAACCAGCCGATGATGAACGTGACGGCGGTGACCGGCATGTACTTGCGCAACCCGCCCATGCGCCGCATGTCCTGCTCGTCGTGCATGCCGTGGATCACCGAGCCGGCACCGAGGAACAGCAGCGCCTTGAAGAACGCGTGCGTGACCATGTGGAAGATGGCGGCGACGTACGCGCCGGAGCCGACGGCGAGGAACATGTAGCCGAGCTGGCTCACCGTCGAGTACGCCAGCACCTTCTTGATGTCGTTCTGCGCGACCGCGATCGTCGCCGCGAACAACGCCGTCAGCGCGCCGATCACGGCGATCAGTGCGGGGAGCCACGAGTAGCCGGTGTGGAGCAACGGGCTGACGCGCGTCATCAGGTAGACGCCCGACGTCACCATCGTGGCGGCGTGGATGAGCGCGGACACGGGCGTGGGACCCGCCATGGCATCGGGCAACCAGATGTAGAGCGGCAGCTGGGCCGACTTGCCGACGGCGCCGATGAAGAGCAGGGCCGCGATCGCGGTCGCCGTGTACGCCGAGATCGTGCCCAGCGTGCTGGCGTCGAGCAGGCCGGCGTTGGTGCCGTTCGAGAAGTACGTGAGCGTCCCGACCGACGAGAAGGCGAGGAACATCGCCAGCATGAAGCCCCAGTCGCCGACGCGGTTGGTGATGAACGCCTTCTTGCCGGCGGAGGCGTTCGCCTCGTTGCTGAACCAGAACGAGATGAGGAAGTAGGAGCAGGCGCCGACGCCCTCCCACCCGAGGAACGTCACGACGAGGTTGTTCCCGAGCACGAGCATCAGCATCGAGAACGCGAAGAGGTTCAGGTACACGAAGAACTTCGAGAACTTCGGGTCCCCGTGCATGTACCCGATCGAATAGAGATGGATCAGCGTGCCGACGCCTGTGACGAACAGCACCATCGTGATCGACAACGGGTCGACGAGGAAGCCGAGCTGCACCTTGAGGCTGCCGACCGGAAGCCACTCGAACAGGATCTGCTGCACGCGCCGGTCGTGCTCCGGCTTGTCGAACAACCCCGCGAACACGATCACCGCGGTGACGAACGCGCCGCCGCACATCAGCGTGGCGAACCAGCCCGCCAGCGGCTCGCCGAGCTTGCGGCCGAACACCACGAGCACGAGGAAGCCGGCGAGCGGCAGCGCGGGAATCAACCAGACGAGATCGACCACGTGCCCCTTATCCCTTGAGAGTTGCCACGTCGTCGGCGGTCGCGCCCGGACGTCTGCGCATGAGGGCGACGATGATCCCGAGGCCGACCACGACCTCGGCCGCCGCGACGACGAGCACGAAGAAGACGATGACCTGCCCGCCGACGTCGTCGAGCGAACGGGCGAACGTCACGAACGTGAGGTTCACGGCGTTGAGCATCAGCTCGATGCACATGAACATGACGAGCGGGTTGCGGCGGACCATGAGCCCGACCGAACCGATCGTGAACAGCAACGCCCCGAGCACGAGGTACCAGGTGTCAGTGGTGTGGATGTCGGCGAGCAGCGTCACTCCACGACCTCCACTTGCTTGTCGGTGGTGGCCTCACCCTCGAGCGTCTCGCGACCCGCAGCCCGCCGGGCGAGGACGACGGCGGCCACGACGGCGATGACGAGGAGCACCGACGTGATCTCGAACGCGAACAGGTAGTCCGTGAACAGCAGCCGCCCGAGCTTGGCGACGTTCTCCTCGGCGGGATCGGACAGCTTGCCGGCGACCGATCGGGCACCGATCGCCACGCCGCCGAAGTCACGGTTGTTGAGCCAGAACCCGGTGAGTACGGCGGCGAGGATGGCGATGCCGGCGGCGATGGCGGCCGGGCGCTGCCCGACGAGCGGTTCGGTGTCGAGGTCTTCCGCGCGGTCGACGCCGAGCAGCATGATGACGAACAGGAAGAGCACGACGATGGCGCCGGCGTAGACGATCACCTGCACGGCGGCGAGGAAGTCGGCGTGCTGCGCGACGAAGAGGACGGCGACGCCGAACAGCGTGGCGACGAGCGAGAGCGCGGCGTGCACCGGGTTGGCCGAGAGCACGACGCCGACGGCGCCGGCGATGATGATCACCGCCGCGATGGCGAACACGACGACCTCGATCACGAGTGGAGGTCGCCTTCTTCGTTGTGGGGGTGACCATGGGCGTCGACGGGCCCGTGCGCCGACTGCACGACACCGTCGTGCACCTGCGCCTCGGCGTCGTCGGCCTGGTCGGTGACGGTGTCGGTGAGGACGTCGACCGCGGGCGCCTGCCCCCGCTCCGGCGGCCGCACGCCGTAGCCGAGCTCACCCGCCCACGCGACGTGGCCCTCGTACTGCGACGCGCCGTTGGGCGAGGTCGCGCGCATCCACGCCGACGTGTGCTCGTCCTCGCCGTCGCGCCAGTCCTCCCACGGCAGGTGCTGCGGCTTGCCGTCGTCACCGACGACGAGCTCGGCCTTCGTGTAGATGGCGTCGTGGCGGTTGGTGAAGGAGAACTCGAACAGCTTCGATTCGGTGATCGCCTCTGTCGGGCACGCCTCGACGCACAGGTCGCAGTGGATGCAGCGCAGGTAGTTGATCTCGTAGATGAACCCGTAGCGCTCGCCGGGGCTCACCGGGTCGTCGATGGGGTTGTCCTTGCCGCGGACGTAGATGCAACGCGCCGGACAGACACCCGCGCACAGCTCGCAGCCGATGCACTTCTCCATCCCATCCTCGTACTTGTTGAGGACGTGACGACCGTGGAAGCGGAGCGCCTTCGTGCGCTTGGCCTTCGGGTACTCCACGGTGACGACGCGACCGTCGTCGGTGCCGTGGAACAGCTTGCGGAACGTGACGCCGAAACCGTCGAGGTAACCCATCAGAGGGCTCCTTCCGCATCGAGCTCGCGGCGCTCTTGCGCGGTGCGGCGGGCGAGCGACAGCAGCAGCCCGCACACGGACAGCACGACCGCGCCGGCGAGCGCGATCAGCAGCATCTGCCCGAAGCCGTAGTCGCGATCGCTGGCGAGACGCAGCGCGGCGACGATCAACATCCAGCCGAGCGACACCGGGATGAGGACCTTCCATCCGAGGTCCATCAACTGGTCGTACCGGAAGCGGGGCAGCGTGGCGCGGAACCAGACGAACACGAACAGGAACACGCTGAGCTTGAGGAAGAACCAGACCAGCGCCCACATCCACTCCGGACCGATCGGAGCGGGGCCGTCCGGACCGCCGAGGAACAGCGTCACGATGATCGCCGACGTCGTGATCGTGTTCATGAACGACGCCAGGTAGAACAGCGCGAAGCGGATGCCGGAGTACTCGGTGTTGAAGCCGGCGACGAGCTCCTGTTCCGCCTCGAGCAGGTCGAAGGGCGGACGTTCGATCTCCGCGGTGCCCGCGAGCACGAACACGAGGAAGGGCACGACGCCGGTGAGCAGGATCGTCCAGTGCGACACACCCTGCGCCTGCTCGGCGACGATGGCGTGTGTGCGGAGGCTGCCGCTGATCAGCACGACGCTCACGACCGACAGCCCGAGCGCGGCCTCGTAGCTCACCATCTGCGCCGACGCCCGCACCGAGCCGAGCAACGGGTACTTCGACCCCGACGACCACCCGGCGAGCATCACGCCGTACACCGCGATCGACGACATGGCCAGCGCGACGAGGATGCCGATCGGCGGGTCGGCCAGCTGCAGGAACGTCTCGTGGCCGAGGATCTTCACCGTGCCGGTCGACCCGTGGTCGCCACCGAACACGCCGCCGATCGGCACGATCGAGAACACGAGGAACGCGGGCACGAACGACAGGTAGGGCGCCAGCCGGAAGATGCGGCGGTCCGCTCGTTCCGGGATGAGCGGCTCCTTGAAGAACAACTTGATGCCGTCGGCCAGCGTCTGGAGGATGCCGAAGGGCCCGGCCCGGTTGGGACCGATGCGGTTCTGCATGTCGCCGATGAGCTTGCGCTCGAACCAGACCATCAACATCGTCGCCAGGAGCAGGAAGACGAACACGACGACGACCTTCAAGACGACGACGAGCACCACGCTCACCGACAACCCGGAGGTGAAGAGCGGGTCCACTACTGGTGCTCCACCCGCAGCTCGGTGATCGGCGAGCTCGCGTCGATGAGCACGAAGGGATCGGCGCCGGACTGGTTCACCGTGAGCGCCGCGGTGCCGCGGGGCACGGTCGCACTCACTCCGATCTCGAACGTGGCGCTGCCACGCGACGACGTGACCTTCACCGTGCCGCCTTCGGCCACACCGATGCGGTCGAGGTCGTAGCCGTTGACGAGCAGCCGCGTACCGGGCGCGAGCGACGCCAGCGACGGTGCGTGCTGCACGAGCGTGCCGTTGTCGTAGAGCTTGCGCAACGCGACGAGACGCAGCGAGTAGGCGTCGACCGCCGGCGCGGTGTGCGGCGAGCGCGCGGCGAACGTGATCGTCGCGGGCCGTGCGTCGTGCTCGGGCGCCGCCGCCGTGGACTCCTCCACCGCGACCGTCGACTCCTCCTCGGGAGTGGCGACGCCGCGTTGGTCCTCACCGGACTCCTGCTCCTCCGCGGCGCGCGCCAGATCGACGTTGTGCGGCTGCGTGCCCTGCACGCCCGTGATCTGGACGCTCGTCCCCTGTGCCGCGGCGGCCACGTCCGGCCGAAGCGGCACGAGCACGCCGTCCTCACCGGCGCGCGACGCCAGCACGTCGCGCGTGATGCCTGCGTGCGCGGGCGCCACGCGCTCGATCTCGTCCCAGATCGTCTCGATCGAATCGAGCCCGAGGTCGGCGCGCAGCCGGTAGGCGACCTCGGCGGCGAGCATCCAGTCCTGCCGCGCCGTGCCGGGTGGCGTGACCTTCTGGCTGAGGCGGCTGACCCTGCCCTCGACGTTCGTCGTCGTGCCGCCGGTCTCGGCGTACCCCGCCGCGGCGAGGACGACGTCGGCCTGCTGCGCGCTGTCGTCGAGGAAGATGTCGACGGCGATCACCGTGCGGGCGCCGGCGAGCGCGCGCTCGGCCAGCGCCCGATCGGGGAAGTCGCGGACGGGATCGGCACCGAGGAGCACGAGCACGTCGATGCGACCGTTGGCGGCGGCGTCGAGGATGCCGGCGGCGTCGAGGCCCGCCTTCTCGGGCACCGTCGACCAGTGCTCGGCGAACCACTGGCGGCCACTCTCGAGCGCCACCCGGCCGGGCAGCACGCCGGGCGCGAGTCCGAGATCGAGCGCGCCACGGACGTTGCCGCGGCGCAGCGCGACGACGAACTTCGCGCCTGGCTTCGCGTCGAGGAGGCGGGCGGCGGCGTCGACCGCAGCGTCCGCGGACTCGGCGACGTTGCGACCGATGACCGCGGTGACCGGCGCATCGTCGAACAGCGCGCGGGCGGCGTCGAGGTCGCCGTCCACGATCGCACCCGCCTCACCGCCGAACAGCGCCGCCATCGCGGCGTTGACCTCGCCGGCGCGATGTCGCAGCGACACCGTCGCGATCGGTGACACGCCGGTGGTGACGGGCGCCAGCTCGACGAGGCGCACACCGTGGTTCACGACTGCGTCTCGCAGGCGCAGGAACAGCACCGGGAGCTCTTCCTTCAGGTCGGTGCCGGCCACGATCACGGTGCCGCCCGGCGCGCACACGTCGTCGATGGTCGCCTGCGGCAGACCGAGCACGACGTCCGCGGGCAGGCCGTCACCGAGCTGGGCGTCGACGTGGTCCGTGCCGATGACGCCCTTCGCCAACTTGGCCCACGCGTACGCCGCCTCGTTGCTCATGCGCGCGCCACCGAGGAAGGCGACGGCGTCGGGAGAGGCCTTCTTGATGGCGTCGGCCGCGGCGCCGATGGCCTCGGACCACGTGGCGGCGATCAGCTCGCCCGAACCATCGGCCGCGCCGGTCGCCTTGCGGATCAGCGGCTCGCTCAGGCGGTCGTCGGACTCGATCGCCTCGAAGTCGAAGCGCCCCTTGTCGCACAGCCATCCCCAGTTCACGGGATCGATGTCGACGCCCTGGTAGCGCAGGACGTGGTTGCGGCTCTCCTCGATCGTGACGCGGCAACCGACCGAGCACGTCGTGCACGTCGACTCCACCTTCGAGAGGTCCCACGGTCGCGCCTTGAACCGGAAGGGGCGGGCGAGCAGCGCGCCGACCGGGCAGATCTGCACGGTGTTGCCGCTGAAGTAGGAGGCGAAGGGATGGTCGGGGAACGTGTTGACCTCGGTGTTGCTGCCCCGGTTGATGAACGAGATCAGTGGGTCGCCGGCGACCTCACCCGCGAACCGCGTGCAGCGGTCGCACAGGATGCAGCGCTCTCGATCGAGGTACACGAGGTCGCTGATCGGGATCGGCTTCTCGTAGTGCCGCTTGTTCTCGACGAAGCGCGACTCACCCGGACCGTACGCGTACGCGTTGTCCTGCAGCGGGCACTCGCCGCCCTTGTCGCACACGGGGCAGTCGAGGGGGTGGTTGATGAGCAGGAACTCGAGGACGCCGTCCTGCGCCTTCTTCGTCGTCGCCGACTCCGTGTCGACCTTCATGTCCGGCGCGACGTTGATCATGCACGCCGGTTGCAGCGCGGGTCCGCGGCCGGTGTCGATGTCGACGATGCACATGCGGCACATGCCGACGGGCTTCATCCGCGGGTGGTAGCAGAAGCGGGGGATGAACACGCCGTGCTCCTCCGCCGCCTTGATCACCAGCTGACCCTTGGGCGCGGTGATCTCGCGCCCGTTGATCGTCAGGTTGACGAGTTCGTCGTCAGGCACCGGCCATCTCCCGCGGGGAGGCGGTGTACGCCGCGCCGGTCATGTGGACGGTCGTCTCGACGGGCCCGCCGACGTAGGCCTCGAACTCGTGGCGGAAGCGGCTGACGGCCGACGCGATCGGCGACACCGCGGACGGCCCGAGCGGGCAGATCGTGGTCTGGCGCGGCGGCCAGTTGATGCCCGGGCTGATGTTGTCGCAGATGTCGAGGAGCATGTCGACGTCCTCGGGACGGCCGTGGCCGTCGATGATGCGGGCGAGGATCTGCTCGAGCCACGCCGTCCCCTCACGGCACGGCGTGCACTTCCCGCACGACTCCTTCGAGAAGAAGCGCACCACGCGATGGCAGGCACGCACGACGTCGGTGTCCTCGTCCATCACGACGATGGCGCCCGAGCCGAGCATCGACCCCGCCTTCCCGACGGCGCCCGCCTCCAACGGCAGGTCGAGGTGCTCCTCGAAGAACCACGGTGCCGACGCGCCGCCGGGGATGAACGCCTTCAACTTCTTCCCGCCGCGCACGCCGCCGCAGTAGATCGGCGCTTCGATGAGATCGCGGAACGTCGTGACGCCGAACTCGACCTCGTACACACCGGGTTTGTTCACGTGGCCGGACACGGCGAACATCCGCATGCCGCGGCTCGTCTCCGCACCGAGCGCGGCGAACGCCTCACCGCCGTTGCGAGCGATCCACGGGAGGTTCGACAACGTCTCGACGTTGTTGACGATCGTGGGCTTCTGGTACAGCCCGATGGCCGCGGGGAAGTAGGGCGGCTTCAGCCGCGGCATCCCGCGGTTGCCCTCCAGGCTCTCGATGAGCGCGGTCTCCTCGCCGACGATGTAGGCGCCCGCGCCCCACGTGAGCACGACGTCGACGGAGAAGTCGGTGTCGAGGATGTTCTTGCCGACGTACCCGGCGGCATACGCCTCGTTCAGGGCCTGCGCGATGCGCTCCTGCGCGAGCGCCATCTCACCGCGGACGTAGAGGAACGCCTGGCTCAGGCCGACGGCGTAGCAGGCGATGAGGATGCCCTCGATGAGCTGGTGGGGATCGCGCTCCATCAGCTGGCGGTCCTTGTACGTCCCCGGCTCGGACTCGTCGCCGTTGACGACGAGGTAGCGGGGCCACACGTTGGCGGGCGGGAACCCCCACTTCACGCCGGCGGGGAAGCCGGCGCCGCCGCGGCCGAGGAGGCTCGCCGTCTTCACCTCGTCGACGACCTGCGCCGGAGGCTTGCGAAGCGCGGCGCGCAGACCCTCGTACCCGCCGGTGGCGAGGTAGCGCTCGAGCGTGTGGCTGTCGTCGTAGCCGAACCGCGTGGTGATGATCGGCTGGGCGTCCGTGATCATGGGGAACCGGAATCCTGCAACGCAGGTGTGTCGCGGAGCCAAACCGGCTGGCCGCCGTCGTCCGGACGGGCCACACCGGCGGCGCGCTCGGCGGGGATGCGCTGGCGCGTCTGGTGGAGATGACCGTGCGGGGGGATGTCGTCGCGCCGTCCGGCGCGCAGGTCGTCGACGAGGCGGTCGAAGTCCTCGTGGGAGATCTTGTGGAAGTAGCGGTAGTTCACCTGGAGGCACGGCGCCTCGGTGCAGGCCGCGATGCACTCGTAGCCCTCGAGCGAGAAGAGGCCGTCCTCGGTGGTGCCGCCCTCCTTGATGCCGAGGCGCTCCTCCGCGTGCTCCAGCAACTCGTCGCCACCCATGAGGAAGCACGAGATCGAGGTGCACACGTTGACCACGTACCTGCCGACGGGGTGGCGCTTGAACATCTCGTAGAAGCTCGCGGTGCCGAGCACCTCTGCCGCCTCGATGTCGAGCAACTCGCCGATGTGTTGCATGGCGTCGTCGGTGAGGTGGCCGTCCTGCTCCTGCGCGAGGTGGCACAGCGGGATGAGCGCGGAGCGCGCCACGGGATAGCGCGAGATGATCTCGCGCGCGATCGCCTCGTTCTCCGTGGTGAAGCGGGCCACTAGCGCCCGACCTCGCCGCGTTCGTGGGCGGGCGGCGTCATCGGTCGACCTCGCCCATGATGGGGTCGACCGAGGAGATGATGGCGACGCCGTCGGCGAGGAAGCCGCCCCGCATCATGTGCGGGAGCGTCTGCAGGTTCACGAAGCTCGGCCCCCGGATGTGCATGCGGTACGGCCGCGCCGATCCGTCGGCGACCATGTAGCAACCGATCTCACCGCGCGGCGACTCGATGCCGACGTACACCTCGCCCTCGGGCACCTTGAAGCCCTCGGTGAAGATCTTGAAGTGGTGGATGAGCGCCTCCATCGACTCGTCGATGCGAGCGCGCGGCGGCGGGGTCACCTTCTTGTCCTGGATGCGGTAGTCGCCGGGCGGCAGCTTCTCGACGATCTGGTGCACGATGCGGATCGACTCCCGTACCTCGTTCAGGCGGATGGCGTAGCGGTCGAAGCAGTCGCCGTACGTGCCGACGACGACGTCGAAGTCCACCTGGTCGTAGAAGAGGTACGGCATGTCGCGCCGCAGGTCCCACGGCACGCCGGTGGAGCGCAGGATCGGTCCGGTCGCGCTCAACGCGATCGCCTCCTGCGTCGTGATCACACCGACGCCCTGGAGGCGCTCGCGCCAGATGGGTTGACCGGTCATGAGCAGGTCGAACTCGTGCAGTCGCTCGGGCAGTGGCTCGAGCAGACGCAGCACGTCGTCGCGCCAGTCGTCGGGGAGGTCGGCGGCGACACCACCGGGACGGATGTAGTTGTGGTTCATCCGCAGGCCGGTGACCTTCTCGAAGAACCGCAACGTCTCTTCGCGCTCGCGCCAGCCGTAGAGCATCATGCCGATGGCGCCGATGTCCATGCCGTTCGTCGCGAGGAACAACAGGTGCGACGCGATGCGGTTCATCTCCGCCATGAGCATGCGGATCCACTGCGCACGCGGCGGGATGTCGTCCTCGATCCCGAGGAGGCGCTCCGTGGCCATGGAGAAGACGAGCTCGTTCGCCATCGGCGACGCGTAGTCCATGCGCGTCACGTTGGTCGGGCCCTGGAGGTAGGTGAGATCCTCACCCTGCTTCTCCATCCCGGTGTGGAGGTAGCCGACGATCGGCTTGGTGCGCAGGACCGTCTCGCCCTGCAGCTCGAGCATGAGGCGCAGCACACCGTGCGTCGACGGGTGCTGCGGACCCATGTTGATGATCATCGTCTCGTCCTCGCCGGGCTCGGTCGAGCTCAACTCGGCCGCTTCCGTCTCGGAGAGGCGCAGCACCGCGCCCATCTCCCGCAGCAGCTCGTCGGCCTTGCTGCCCTTGCGGGGTGCGAGCTCCTGGCGACCTTCGTACGTCTCGGCGGCGAGCCCGCCACGCACGTCGTCGCGCTCGCCGGTCGTCGTGTCAGCGGGCATTCTCGACCCCCTTGAACTGCACGGGGATGCGGCCGACCGGGTAGTCCTTGCGCAGCGGGTGGCCGAGCCAGTCCTCCGGCATGAGGATGCGGGTGAGATCGGGATGGCCGTCGAAGCGGATCCCGAACATGTCGTACGCCTCGCGCTCCATGGCCTCGGTGCCGGGGTGCACGTCGAACAGCGACGGCACAACGGGGTCGTCCTGCGGCACCTGCACGCGCAGGCGGATGCGACGGCGATCCGTCATCGACAGCAGCACGACCACGACCTCGAAGCGCTCGGGCTCGACCTCGGGCGGGAGGTGGCGCGGTGCTTCGTACGCCAGGTAGTCGACGGCGGTGACGTCGAGGCACATGTTGAACCCGTGCTCGTCGCGCAGCTGCATCACGAAGTCGGCGAGCTGCTCGCGGGGCACGTGCAGCACGGTCTGCCCTCGTGACTCCGAGGTCGGTACACCGAAGTCGTCCGCCATCAGTACTTCCCGATGGAGACGGGCGCTGCGCCGGACGTCTGACCGTCGAGCTGCTCGACGTGCACGCCGGCACCGCCACCGGTCGCGTCGCGGCGGCGGGTGAGCTCGCCGCGCTCGATCAGCGAGTACAGCGTGAGGATGGCGTGCATCAGCGTCTCGGGACCCGGCGGGCAACCCGGTGCGTACACGTCGACGGGCACGATCTGGTCGACGCCCTGCACGATGGCGTAGTTCTGGAACATCCCGCCGCTCGACGCGCACACGCCCATCGAGATGACCCACTTCGGTTCCATCATCTGGTCGTAGATCTGGCGGAGGACGGGCGCCATCTTCTGCGACACGCGGCCCGCCACGATCATGAGGTCTGCCTGCCGCGGCGACGCGCGGAACACCTCCATGCCGTACCGGGCGAGGTCGTAGTGCGGGCCGCCCGTGGCCATCATCTCGATGGCGCAGCACGCCAAGCCGAACGTCGCCGGGAACATCGACTTCTGGCGCGCCCACTTCACGAGCGACTCGAGCGTGCCCGTGATGATGTTGTGGTCGAGTCCCTCGAGACCCTGGTCGAACGGCATCAGTGACCCCTACCCATCAGGCGGCGTGCTCACCGCGGCCTTCGAGGCCCACCCGCTTGACGGTCGTCGCCGCCGTGCGCTCCGACGACACCATCGACGCGTCGGTGAGGCGCCGCATGCGCTTCATCGGACCCCAGTCGAGCGCGCCGTTGGAGATGAGGTACAGGAACGAGACGAACACGGCCGCCGCGAACAGCACCATCTCCCACAACCCGAACGGACCGAGGCGCCGGAACACCACCGCCCACGGGTAGAGGAAGATGATCTCGATGTCGAAGATGATGAAGATCATCGCGACGAGGTAGAAGCGCACCGGGAAGCGCTCGGGCGGATCCTTGCGGGGCACGATGCCGCACTCGTAGGGCGCCGCCTTCGCCTCCGTCTCGTGCCGCGGCGCGAGCAAGCGGGACGCCATCGCGCTCAGGACGCCGAACACGACCGCCAGCGCCAGCAGCACGACGATCGGCAGGTACTGGTCCATGTGGTCCGTCCTAGGTCGCGGCGGCTCGGTTGCGGGCGATCAACTTGTCGCGACGGTGCAAGGTGTTGCACAGGATCAGGAACAAGGTCAGCGACACGATGAACGTCATGAACCCCGGGAAGCGCACGTCACCCAGGCTGCGGATCATCACCACGCTGATGATCGGCTGCGTCGGGTCGAGCTTCGGCGTCGGCGGCTTGCCGCCGGGCGGGGTCTCCTGCGGGATGACGGCCTGCACCTGCACGATGATGTAGTGCTCCGGATGGCTGATCTCGATCGCCGTCTCGACGTTCTGCTTCACGCGATCCCACATGCTCGGGTTGGGGGGCAACGGGTGCTCGTTCTCCTTGCCCCCGATGTCGAACACGTTGATCACCTTGTAGGCGGACGCCGAAGAGAACACCTTGAGACCGTCCGGGCCGAGCTCCGCATCCGCGACCGCGGACGCGTCACCTCGTTGCTTGTCCGAGGTCGGGAGGAGGTGCCATCCCGCGAGATCCGACGGCTGCAGGTGGTACTGCGCGAGCAGCGCGGGATCGGCGTCGACGAGATCGCCGAGCGTGATGACCTTCCCCGGCGTGTTGTCGGTGTTGACCTTCGGGAGCAGCTCGGGATGGTCGGCGAGGATCTGCGCCACCTTCGCCTGGTCGTCTGGTACAGGGAGTTGTCGCGCCTTGTCGAGTGGGTCCTGTTTCAGGTCGCCGACGTTGACGTTCACCACACGCCAGTGCGCGGGCGTGCCCTTCATGCCGCCGAGGGACGCGGGCGACCCCGAGTACATCCACCAGATCAGGCCCATGATCGTCATCCACCCGAAGAGCGCGGTGAGCACGATCAGCACGCCCGTGCGCGGGCCCGTGTTCGTCGAGATGAGCAACGCCACCGAGCCGACGAGGATCAGGATGCCGACGGCGAGGGCGAGGATGTTGCGGATCGCGGGGTCCCACGACACGAGCGCGAGGACGGCGTTCACGGGAGGCTCCGTTCGTATGCCACGACCTTCTCGACGAGATCGGGCGGCAGCATGCCGGGACCGGGGTCTCGCGCCTTGCCGTTGTTGATGTAGAACAGCGTCACCGGGTTGCCGTCGGGCGAGGTGTACGTCGCCGGCTCCTGCGGGCTCGAGCCGAACCCGGGCATCTTGCCGGAACCCTGTCCGTGGACGCCGTACTTCTTGCCGTTCTCCGACCCCGTCGAGACGAAGTCGATCTGGTCCTGGAACGGGTTCGTGCACGGTGGCAACTGGCTGGACGCCGTGCCACCGGAGCTGCTCGACGAACTCGACGAACTCGACGAACTGGACGAGCTCGACGAGCTCGACGAGCTGCTCGAGGACGCGCTCGTCTCCAACTCACCGCGCGCGGAGAGGCTGGCCAGCTCGTTCGACAGCGCGGAGTTCGGGTCGGTGACGACGGTGCCGTCGCTCGTCGTGCACGGCGCCTTCGACGCGACGCCGGGGAATTGTCGTTCGACGGCGCCGCCGCACAGGCTGGGCCCTAGCGCGCCACACCCGGAGATCGCCTTCACCTGGCTGTAGTCGGTGGCGTACGACCATCCCTGTGTGTGACACCGCGCGCACGCGTACGCGCCGCCTTCGAACCCGTCGCTGAAGCCGAGGTTGAACAACGCCTCGCCTTCGGACGCGTACTTCGGCGTGCCGTCGGGGTTCTTCTCCTGCATCGCTCTCGCGAGCGCGTCGCGGGCGCGTTGCTGCGCTTCCTGCGGCGAGATCTGGATCGACTCGATGTAGTCGACGAGGTTCTGGACCTGTTGGTCGTTGAGCGCGCCACCGCCGGCGACGCCCCACGCCGGCATCGGCGAGAAGGGACGGCCGTACGTGATGATGTACGTGACCTCTTCGCGCGAGTAGCGCAACAGCACGGTGTCGAGCGCGGGCACGCGCCAGTTCACGACCTCGACGGTGCCGTCGGGCTTCTGGAGGTTGTACTGGGTCGTACCGCCGCTGCCCTTCGGACCGTGGCAGCCCTGGCAACCGAGCGCGTCGAGGCTCGTCCCCACGGGCGCGAACATCGCCTCGCCCCGCTTCTCGAAGGTCTTGCGGAAGTCGGTCGTCGCGCCCGCCTGCCGTCCCGGTTCGAGCACCCAGTACAGCGGCAGGCCGACGGCGATGATGAACAGCACCACGAGCGCGAGCGTGAGCGTGCGGTTGAGCTTCTCGCCCTCGAGTTGCTCGTCGTCCAGGTAGGGCTTGCGGTTGGCGGCGAGCTCGATCTCCGAGCCCAGCTCCGGCTTGCCGGCGCGGATGATGTTGATGGCGGCGTAGACGATGACGCCGATGGCGATGACGACGAAGATCGTCCAGCCGATGGTTTCGTTGGTGAGCGCAGCGAGCGTCACGCGTGCCCCCCGCCGCCGACACAGTGCGGACCCTCGGCCTCCTGGCCGGTGGTGTTCGTACCGATCGGGGGCCCGAGGATGATGCCGCTCGAGCTCGTGTCGACCACGACCGACTGGCCGCTGATCGTGGGCGTGAAGCGATCGAGCCCGCGCGGCGCGGGCCCGCCCTTCTTCTCACCGACCCGGTTGTACTGCGAGCCGTGGCACGGGCACTCGAACCACTGCGAGGTCGTGCAGCTCGGCACGCGGCAACCGAGGTGGACGCACTTCTGGTACAGGAAGACGAAGCCTGCCTCCATGCCGGTGATGACCGGCGGCGTGTAGGCCGAGACCTTCTTGGCCTTCTCGAGCGAGCTGGCCGGGTACTCGGTGACCCACATGCGGGCCTCCGGGAAGTAGCCGAACCCCTTGCCCGCGGTGATGGCGGCGCGGATGTCGGAGAACGTGCCCACCGGCACCTTGCCGCCGAATCCGCCGGAGGACTGCGGCCACAGGAAGCCGATCAACGACAGCCCGAACGCACCGAGGCTGAAGCTCATCAACGTGACGACGCCGCGGTTGAGGAACTGGCGGCGGGTGACGCCGAGCGTCTCGGGATCGGGCGGCACCCACGGTGCGACCTCGCCGCCGCCGGACTTCACGACGGCAGTGGACGGCTCGCGCCGCTCGATGGCCGCGGCCTTCTCGACGGCCGCGCCGGTGACAGGTGCCGACGGCGCCAGCGTCTGCTCGGCCTCGATGGTGCGGTCGCGCTTGCGTGTCTCGCGGCTGAGGTCGCCGACGGCTTCTCCGGTGTCGCGCCGTCGTGCCGCGCCTGCCAGCAGCAGCACGGCGAGCACGACGAGGACGACGACACCGATCGCGATCAGTGCGCCGCCGCTCATGCGGGACTCGTTTCGTGGTCGTGGTCGTGGGAGCGCATCGGCATCACAGGTCGAAGAACAGTCCTTCGCGCCAGGGGAACGTGAAGTTGAAGCCGGGACCGCGGAAGAACACACCGATGATGACGAGCACCGCCCAGAACATGATGAACATCGTCATCAACGCGATGGCGAACTTCCGATCCTCCGGCTTGTTGCTGGGATTGCGATCGGTATAGGGCGCGAGGATGAGGGCGAACAAACCGACACCCGGGATCGTCACGCCCGCGACCATCGGGTGGAACATCGTGAGCAGCTCTTGCAGCCCGAGGAAGTACCACGGCGCCTTCGACGGGTTCGGTGTGCGGTTGACGTTGGCCAGCGTCTGCAGCGGCGCGTTGACGAAGATGGAGAACAGCAGCAAGAACGCGGTCAGCACGAGCGCGGCCACGAACTCGACGACGAGCAGGTGTGGCCACACGTGCACCTTGTCGACCGGCTCGGCGCGGACGTCCTGGATCGAACCCGACTTCACGACGGTCAGCAGCCGCTGCGTGTGACCGCCGGGGCCGGCCGCCACCGGCGGCGCGGCCGTGGCCACCGCACCGGAAGCCGGCGCCGCGGTCGCGACCGCGGTACCCGGCTCGCTCGACTCGCCACCGCCGCTCGCGGCGCGCGCGGCGCGGCTGCGCTCGAGGAGGTGGGCGGGGATGCGCGAGGCCGCCTCGGACTGCGGCGCGTCGTCGCCGCCCGCGGCACCGGAAGCTGCCTCGCCACCGGCGGGCGCGGCGCCGGCGTCGCCGCCGCCTGCCGCTTCCTGCGCCTTGCGGCGCGCTTCTTCCGCGCGCTTGCGGAGGTGTTCGGGGATCTCGGTCATCGCATCCCACCGTCCTTGCGGCTGACGAGCGAAGCGAGTGCGGTCGGCGCCATCACAGCGGTCCGGAGATGCCGCCGTCCTTGCGCACCCGCCAGAAGTGGATCGCCATGAAGATGACGATCACGAACGGGAGCATGAGGACGTGGAGGACGTACCACCGCAACAACGTCGGTCCGCCGATCTCGGCGCCGCCGAGCAACACGAACCGCACCTGCGTACCGAACACCGGTGTGTACCCCATCATGTTCGTACCGACGGTCACGGCCCACAGCGCGAGCTGGTCCCACGGCAGCAGGTAGCCGGTGAAGGAGAGCAGCAGCGTCAGCAGCAGCAGCACGACGCCGATCACCCAGTTGAACTCACGCGGCGGTTTGTAGGCGCCGTGGTAGAAGACCCGCGCCATGTGCAGGAAGACGGACAGCACCATGAGGTGCGCCGCCCATCGGTGCATGTTGCGCACGAGCAGACCGAACGTCACCGACGTGTGCAGCGTCTGGATGTCCTGCCACGCCAGCGCCGTCGTCGGTCGGTAGAAGAACATCAGGAAGATGCCGGTGACGGTCAGCAGGATGAAGAGGAAGAACGACAGGCCACCGAGGCAGAGCGTGTAGCTCACCTTCACCGCGTGCCGCTTCACCTTGACGGGGTGCAGGTGGTACAGCACCGAGTTCATGATCACGTAGGACCGGTTGCGCGGGCTGTCGGTGTAGCCCTTGCGGAAGATCGATCCCGGACGGAAGATCGACTGCCACGCCTGCGAACCCTGCACGTTGTCGGTGAACTTGCTGACCCGCTCGCCCAGCGTCGGACGGTTGGGCATCGTCTTCGCCACGAACTGCGCTCCTGGTCCTAACCCAGCCTCATCCCGTAGCCGTAGCCGTGGGTGCTGGTTCGCTGATGGGGGTCGCCCTCCGCAGGGGCGTCGACGAGCTTGCCGAGGATGATGACCCCGGTCGGGCAACGGTCGACGCACAGCGCGCAGCGCGTGCACACGTCGTCGTCGATGAGGAACACGTACTGATCGGTCGGATCGAGGCCGGGCTGCTCGGTGTCGATCGCCTCGCTGATGGCCTCGTTGCGCACCATGTGGATGCACTTCCACGGGCAGATGTCGACACAGCCCTCACAGGTGATGCACTCGGACTGGTCGATGTGGATGAACTGCTTCGGCTTGACCGCGCGCGTGAGGTAGTCGTTGTCGACCTCTTGCAGCACGTAGTCCGTGCGGAACTCCGGCATCGGGGGATTCGCGTCGGTGCGTGCCATCAGTTGCCTGCCTTCACGAGCGGACGTCCGTACGTCGACGGCTCGAGCTCACGCTGGCGGCGACGCTCGGCGCGCTGGCCGCGGTTCTGCCACAACATGAACAGCGCGACGTGCGCCGTCAGGTAGAAGCCGTAGATGACGACGACGACGACGTCGCGCACCTTCTCGTAGTCGACGGTGAACGGCGGCAACGAGGCACCGAACGGCTGCCACGCGCCGACCTTCACGAGCTTCTTCGACGGCGTCCAACCGAGCTCGTTGTTCGCCCACTGCAACCACTGGTGCGGCACGACGCCGTAGGCCCAGAACATGAGGCCGAACACGAACGTCGCGGCGCCGATCGCCTCGCCCCACGTCAACGGTGCATCGACCGGCCGGCGCCGTCCGTACAGCAGCACGGCCGCCATCCCGAGCAACGAGATGACGAACGTCGTGACGAACGCAACCACCCGGTCGGCACCTCCTCGCTGCTGGGCCGTCGGCGGCGCACCGACGGCGATCTGCCTCGTGAAATCTCTCACATTGTACGGAGCGAGCACCACTCCGCTGATGGAGCGCGGCCGTTCTAACACAGAGTCTCGGCACCGACTCACTCGCCCGTGCGGGCTCGCTCGTCGGTGATGTCGGCTCGTCGCTGGCTTCGATCGAACTCGCCGACGGGGAGCCCGGAGGGCGGCGAGGTGGCGAGTTCGATCGATCCGTCGCCGACCGCGCCGGACCCCGGGCCCGTGTGCACCACTCGCCCGTACGGGCTCGCTCGTCGGTGAAGTCGGCTCGTCGCGGACCGTTGTGCCGTCTTGTATCGGAGCAGGCGCGCCCGTC
>Ga0070741_10007080_pt1 | contig 23560 bp, 27 predicted proteins | sample Coa_R1_4_FD_66440 | JGI IMG/M metagenome (GOLD analysis project Ga0070741, IMG submission 66440) | Surface soil microbial communities from Centralia Pennsylvania, which are recovering from an underground coalmine fire - Coalmine... | ecosystem: Environmental > Terrestrial > Soil > Unclassified ...
ATCTTGTAGTAGCGGCAGCCCGCGGCGGCGTACTTTTCCGCCTCGCCGATCAGGTCCTTCTCGGTGTACTTGCCCCAGCCGCCGCTGCCGTAGGCGGGGATGCGGTCGTGGAGCCCGCCCCACAGCTTGTAGAGCGGCAGCTTCGCCGCCTTGCCGGCGAGGTCCCACAGGCCGATGTCGAGCGCGGAGAGCGCCATGCCGGCGATGCCGACGCGGCGCACGCCGCGGTCGCCGCGGTACATCTTCTCCCACAGGCGCTCGACGGCGAGCGGATCCTCGCCGATGAGCAGCGGCTTCAGGCGCGCCTCGAGATAGGCGAGCACCGCCTCGGCGCCGCCGCCGCCGAAGACCATGCAATAGCCCAGCCCGCGCAGCCCCTCGTCGGTGGCGAGCTCGGCGACCACCAGCTTGTGGTGCGGGAACTCCGTGGAGATCGGCTTCGGAGTCGGGACGGTGAGGACGCAGGCGTCGATCGCGGTGATTTTCATGGGGGCGATGATAGACTGGCTGCCAGAGGAGGTGTGTCCATGGTCTATCGCAAGGGGCTGGCTGCGCTCGCGTTGGCGGCGCTGTCCTGCGCCGCAACGGCGCAGCAGAAGGAAATCAAGATCGGCTTCGTCTACGACCTCACCGGTCCGTTCGCGGGCGGCGGCTCCGAGCCGGCGCAGATCGGCACCAAGGCGGCGGTCGACTACTTCAACGAGAAGGGCGGCGTCGAGGGCTACAGGATCAACGCCATCTTCGCCGATGCCCAGTCCAAGGTGGACGTCGCCATCAACGAGATGACGCGCCTCTACGACCAGGAGAAGGTGGACCTGGTGATGGGCGTGTACTCGAGCGCGCAGTGCGTGCCGATGGCGCAGCAGGCCGACGCGCGCAAGAAATTCCTCTGGCTGAACGTCTGCGTCGCGTCCTCCGTCATGAAGGACAAGCACTTCCAGTACGTGTTCCGGCCGACCGTGCACAGCGACCAGTACGGGCATGCGACCTGCGAGTACGTGCACAACTACTCGAAGTCCAAGTTCGGCATCGAGCCGAAGAACATGCGCATCGCCATCATCCACGAGGACGGCCCCTACGGCGCCGGCGTCGCGGCGGCGAACGACATCGAGTGCAAGAAGATGGGCATGAACGTGGTGATGAAGGAGGGCTACTCGGCCTCCGCGCCGGACCTCTCGAGCCTCGTCACGAAGCTCAAGCGCGCGCGGCCCGACGTCATCCTGCACACCGGCTACAACCCGGACATCACGCTCTTCCTGCGCCAGGCGAAGGAGCAGGGCCTCAAGTTCAAGGCGCTGATCGGGCACGGCGCGGGCCACAGCCAGATCGACAAGCTGCGCCAGACCTTCGGCGACGACGTCAACTACTTCCACTCTGCCGACCCGGCCGCCGCGCAGCTGCTCGACCCGAAGACGCTCAAGCCGGGCATGTCCGAGCTGATCAAGGTGCTGCAGACCCGCTACGAGAAGGTGAAGGGCCCGGGCGAGATGCCGCCGCACGCGGCGATGGGCTTCAACAACACCTGGATCTTCCTGCACGACGTCCTGCCGGTGGCGATCAAGAAGTACGGCGGCATCGACCCGGAGGCGCTGAGGAAGGCCGCGCTCGACGTGGATATCCCGGTCGGCGGCACGATCCAGGGCTACGGGGTGAAGTTCTTCAAGCCGGGAACGCCGATGGCGGGGCAGAACGAGCGCTCGTTCGTGGTCGTGATGCAGTACGTGAACGGCCGCGCGCGCATCGCGTGGCCGAAGGCGGTGCAGACCACCGACCCGGTGCTGCCCTTCCCGAAGGGCCACACGTTCGCGCCGTAGCTTGCTTCTACAAGTTGAAAACCTCAGCAAGAGGTTCGACGGTTTTACTGCCGTAAACAACGTGTCCTTCGATGTGGCCGAGGGCGAGATCCTCGGCCTCATCGGCCCGAACGGCTCGGGCAAGAGCACCACGTTCAACGTCGTCGCCGGCGAGCTGCGGCCCTCGGGCGGCTCGGTGCGCTTCCGCGGCCACGAGATCGGCGGCCTGCCGGCGCACCGCGTGGTGCACGCGGGCCTCTCGAGGACCTGGCAGATCCCGCGCCCGTTCCGCAAGCTGAGCCTGCTCGACAACGTCGCGCTCTCGGCCTTCTACGGCAAGGCGCCGACCATCGGCCGCGAGCAGGCCTACGCGCTCGCCGCCGACTGCCTCAAGCTCGTGAACCTGCCCGCCGAGCCGTCGGCGAAGGTCGAGGGGCTCGGCGCCGCGGGGCTGAAGAAGCTCGAGCTTGCGCGCGCGCTCGCCACGCAGCCGAAGCTGCTGCTCGCCGACGAGTCGCTCGGCGGCCTCGACCACTCGGAGATGGACCAGGCGGCCGACATGCTCGCCTCGATCCGCGACCGGCGCGGCATCACCATCGTGTGGGTCGAGCACATCATGGGAGTGCTGATGCGCGTGGTGGACCGCTGCATCGTGCTCGACCACGGCGAGCTGATCGCGCAGGGCAAGCCCGCGGAGGTCGCGCGCGATCCGAAGGTCATCGAGGTCTACCTCGGGAGCGACGCCGATTCTCTCGGTCACTGAGCTCTCGGCGAGCTACGCCGGATTCCAGGCGCTCTTCGGCGTGAGCCTCGAGGTGCGCGCGGGCGAGGCGGTCGCGGTGATCGGGCCGAACGGCGCCGGCAAGACGACGCTCCTGCGCGCGATCTCGAAGCTCGTGGCGCCGAGCGGCGGGGAGATCGCCTTCGAGAATGAGTCCCTGAGGAACGTGCCGGCGCACCAGATCGTCTCGCGCGGCATCGCCCACGTGCCCGAGAACCGGCGGCTCTTCCCGCGGCTCACCGTGGAGGAGAACCTCAAGATGGGCGCTTATCCGGTTGCCTCCCGGAAAAAATTTCCCGAGCGCCTCGAGCAGGTGTTCGGCCTTTTCCCGCGCCTGAAGGAGCGCCGCCGGCAGGCCGCCGGCACGCTCTCGGGCGGCGAGCAGCAGATGTGCGCGATCGGCCGCGCCCTCATGTCCGGGCCGAAGCTCCTGCTCCTCGACGAGCCCTCGGCCGGCCTCGCCCCGGTCGTGGTGCAGTCGATCTTCGAGCTCATGCGGCGCATCTGCGCCGAGGGCTACACGGTGCTCATCGTCGAGCAGAACATCCGCCAGGTGCTGAAGGTGGTGCAGCGGGCGTATCTGCTCGAAGCCGGCCGCATCGTGCTTTCCGGCAGCGCGGCCGAGCTGACGGCTTCGCCGCAGATCCAGAAGACCTACCTCGGGCTGTGAGCGAGCTCTTCGACATCTACCTGCTCGAAGCCGTGCTGAACGGGCTGCTGCTCGGCGGCCTGTTCGCGCTGCTCTCGCTCGGGCTGAACCTGATCTTCGGCGTGATCGACGTGGTCTGGATCTGCTATGCCGAGCTCATCATGTGCGGGATGTACGCGGTGTACTGGCTGCACGTGCAATACCACTGGCCGGTGCTGGCGGCGATGGCGGCCGCGATCGTCCTCGTCGCCGCGCTCGGCGCGGCGCTGCACCAGTTCGTCATCCGCCCGGTGCTTTCCGCCGAGCCGATCAACCAGCTCCTCGTGACGGGCGGGGTGCTGTTCTTCCTGCAGGCGGCTGCGACGCTCGCCTTCGGCATCGACTTCCGCAACGTCGGCATCTCGCTGCCCTCCGTGCACGTCGGCGAGATGTCCTTCTCCGCTGCGCGGCTGCTCGCGTTCGGCGCCGCCGCCGGCGGCGTCGCCGTGATGTACTTCTTCCTGAAGCGCACCTATCTCGGCACGGCGATCCGCGCGATCAGCCAGGACCGGGCGATCATGCCGCTCATGGGCGTGAGCGCCGGGCGGATCTTCTTGACCACCTCGGCGCTCGGCGGCGCGCTCGCCGGGCTCGCCGCCTGCCTGCTCGTGCTGCAGTACGACGTGCACCCGGCGATCGGGCTCTCCTTCGGGCCGATCACCTTCCTCATCTGCGTGCTCGGCGGGCTGGGCAGCCTCGTCGGCGGGTTCATCGCCGCGTTCGTGCTCGCCCAGTTCATCTCCATCGGCGGCTTCTTCTTCGCCGCGGAATGGGGCTACTTCATCGCCTTCGTCTTCTTCATCGTGGTGATGTTCATCCGCCCGCAGGGAATCCTCGGGAAATGAGCATCGGGAATTACCCGCTCCACCTGATGATCCTCGTGCTCCTGTGGGGCTACATCTACACCAGCTGGTCGGTGATGGGGCGGCTCGGCATGGTGAGCTTCGGGCACGGCGCCTTCATGGGCATCGGCGCGTACACCGTGGTCATGCTGTGGAACCACTTCGGCCTCACGCCGTGGATCGGCATCCCGGTCGCCTTCGCCGCCACCGCGGCGGTGGCGTTCGTGATCGGCTACCCGTGCTTCCGCTTCAAGATCGTCGGGCATTACTTCGCGCTCGTCACGCTTGCGCTCTCGGAAGTGGCGCGCCTGCTCATCGTCGCCCTGCGCGACTACACCGGCGGCTCGCTCGGCGCGACGCCGGTGACCGCCCTCTCCGGGGGCTCGGGGGTCGCGCTCGGCGCGCTGCAGTTCGAGTCGAAGTCCGTCTGGCTCGTGATCGTGGCGGCGTTCTGGCTCGGCGGGCTGTGGGTGTGGCGCGCGGTGGACCGCAGCATGGGGCGGCTCGCGCTGCAGGCGATCAGCGAGGAGGAAGAAGCGGCCGCTTCGGTCGGCATCCCGGTCACGGCGGCGAAGCTGCGCGTGACGCTCATCTCGGCGCTCATGACCTGCGCCGGCGGCATCCTCTACGCCCAGTACCAGCTCTATGTGAATCCCGACGCCGTGTCCGGCATCGCCATCAGCCTGCAGATGGTCTTCGGCGCCATCGCGGGCGGCATGTTCGTCATGCTGGGACCGACCGTGGGCGCCGCGTTCACGCTGCTTCTTGCCGAGGGACTGCGCCTCGCGTTCGGCAACAAGTATCCGGCGCTCGACAGCACCATCTACGGCGCGCTGCTCGTGCTCTTCATCATTTACATGCCGAAGGGCATACTGGGCGCCGCGCTGAGCGCATTCAAGGGGAGAGGGAGATGAAGACCAGGCTGCTGGGCATGGCGCTGCTGGCGCTGCTCGCCGGCTGCGTGACGTTCGGACCGTACGGGACCGCGGACTTCGAGCCGACGCTGCGGCGCGACGCGCCCATGGTCGAAGGCAAGATCGTCCACCAGGTGCCCGGCAGGCTGCTCTATGGCATCGACGGCTTCAATTTCGTCGATAACATGGCGGTGAAGTCGCCGATCTTTCACGGCGGGCGCACGGAAAGCGGCATCGGCCTGTTCGTGCTGACCGAGGACAAGGTGCACTTCGTCGTTTGGCGGGACGAGAAGTACCAGCACGGCTGGGACCTGGCCTACAAGCAGATCCAGTCGCTGGAAGTCCGCGCGCTCGGGCTGGGACGGCGCCTCGTGGTGAAGCTGGACGCCGACCCGGGCGTGACCAGCTTCGACATCATGTCCGACGATGCGCAGTGGGTCGACGCGGCGAGGACTGCCTCGATCTGCAGGCTGCTCGCCGAGCGTTCCGGCAAAGAGTGCAGGCTGCCGGCATGAGGTCCCTTGGCATCTTCCTGGCGGTTGTCCTGTCCGCGTGCGCCACGGTTCCTCAGGACGCGCGCAACCAGCTCGCGCCCTCGGGCACGCTGCGCGCGGCGATCAACTACGGGAACTCCGTGCTCGTGCAGAGGAATGCAGCCACCGGGGAGCTCTCCGGCATCTCGGTGGACCTCGCGCGCGAGCTCGGCAGCAGGCTCGGCGTGCCGGTGCAGCTGATCTCGTACGACGCGGCCGGCAAGGTGGCGGACGCGGCGCGCATGGCGGCGTGGGACGTCGCGTTCCTCGCGATCGACCCCAAGCGCGCGGAGGACATTTCCTTCACCGCCGCCTACGTGATCATCGAGGGCGGCTACATGGTGCGCAACGCCTCGCCGCTGAAGTCGATCTCGCAGGTCGATGCCGACGGCGTACGCATCGCCGTGGGCAACAAGAGCGCCTACGACCTCTACCTCAGCCGCGCGCTGAAGCATGCGACTATCGTGCGTGCGCCGACTTCGCCCGCGGCGATGGACCTCTTCGCGAAAGACCCGTCGCTGGACGTCGCCGCCGGCGTCAAGAACCCGCTCGTCGATTACGCCGCGGCGCATCCCGGCTTTCGTGTCATGGATGGGCATTTCATGCTGATCGAGCAGGCGATGGGTACGCCGAGCGGCCGTCCGGCCGGCGCGCGCTACCTGCGGGAGTTCATCGAGGAGATGAAGGCCTCGGGCTTCGTCGCCGCGGCGATCCAGCGCGCCGGCCAGCGCGACGCCGCCGTGGCGCCTGCGGCCGCGAACTGATTCCCGGGGCTAGCGGCAGGCGCCGGGAAGCACGGCGCGCTCGAGCGGCTTCGTGCCGCCGGGATGGCAGCTCCAGCTCGCGCCGCCGTCCGCGGTGCCGAGAAGAAGCGTGCCGCCGCGCAGCTCCGGCGCGATGCCGAAGGACTGCAGGGTGGCCATCACCGTCAGCGTTCCCGGCGACGCATCCTCGGGCGTTCCGTAATAGGTGAGGGACGCTGTATAGCGGCCCGATGTCGTGCGCGCGACATCTTCGAGCGCGTCCGGCCAGCGGCCGCTCGAGGTGTAGTACTCGGCGAGCGGCGCCTTTGCCGCCCACAGCAGGTCGGCGGCCTCGGAAACCTGCGCGCGGGCCGTGTAGCCCACGTAGGCGGGCAGCGCGACGCTCGCGAGCATGCCCGCGATGGCAACCACCACCATCAGCTCGACCAGCGTGAATCCAGCGCGATTGCGGACCATGCCGCAATGTGCCAGTGCCCGGCCGGCACGCTTTGTCCTAGATCAAGGAATGCCGAGTGCGGCCTAGCCGAAGTAGGCCTGGTGCACCTCGGCGTTCTCGGCCAGCTCGGCCGAGCTGCCCGAGGCCACCACGCGGCCCTGCGACAGCACGTAGCCGCGCTGCGCGATGGCAAGGGTCTGGCGCACGTTCTGCTCGACCAGCAGCAGCGTGATGCCGCTCTCCGCGGCGCGCCGGATGACGGCGAAGTTCTCCTTCACGAGGCGCGGCGAGAGCCCGAGGGAGGGCTCGTCGACGAGGAGCAGGCGCGGCGCCGGCATCAGGCCGCGGCCGATGGAGAGCATCGCCTGCTCGCCGCCGGACATGGTCCCGGCAAGCTGCGTCGCGCGCTCCTTGAGCCGCGGGAAGATCGCGAAGACGTTCTCCAGCCGTTTTTCGACGACCGACGAATCCGTTTCCCTGTAGGCGCCCAGGCGCAGGTTCTCGAGCACGGTGAGCTTCGGAAACACGCGCCGGCCCTCCGGGATGCAGGCGATGCCGCGCGCGACGATGTCGTGCGTGCGGCTGCGCGTGATGTCGTGGCCGTCGAAGCCGATCCGGCCGCTGCGCGCCGGCGTGAGGCCCAGGATGGCGCGGATCAGGGTGGACTTTCCGGCGCCGTTCGCGCCGAGCAGGCAGGTGATCGAGCCCGGCAAGACTTCGAGCGAGACGTCGTTCAGCACGTCGGCCTGGTCGTAGCCGACGCGGATCGAGCGGATTTCGAGCAGGCTCATTCGGTTCCCAGGTACGCGGCCTGGACCTGCGGGTCGGCGGCGATTTCCGCGTAGCTGCCTTCGGCGATCTTGCTGCCGTAGTTGAGCACGGCGCAGCGCTGCGAGACGCGCTCGATGACGTTCATCTCGTGCTCGATGATCACGACGGCGAGCGCGGGCAGGCGCGCGCGCACCGCGAGCAGGTCGTCCATCAGCTCGCGCGTCTCCTCGTGCGTCATGCCCGCCGAGGGCTCGTCGAGCAGCAGCAGGCGCGGCTCGGAGACGAGCGCGCGGCAGATCTCGACGCGGCGGCGGTCGATCATGCCGAGCGCGCCGGCGGCGTCGAAGAGCCGCCCGGCGAGGCGCGCGCTGAAGGCGGCGAGGAGGAGGCGCGCCTTCTCCACGTTGTGCTCGATCTCGCGCCTGAGCGCGGCGCGGCGGAAGAGGTTGAAGCCGAGCCCGTGCTGCAGCCGGCGGTGGTTGCCGACCATGAGGTTGTCGAACACCGAGAGCGGCAGGGCGAGGCGCGAGCGCTGGAAGGTGCGGGTGACTCCCGCGCCGTAGATCGCCTGGGGCTTCATCGCGATGAGCTCGGCGCCGCCGAAGCGCGCCGTGCCGGCGGCGGCGCGATAGAGGCCGGTGATGGTGTTGAAGAACGTGGTCTTGCCCGAGCCGTTCGGGCCGATCAGCCCGACGATCTCGCCCGCGCCGACCTGCAGGTCGAGCCGGTCGAGCGCCACGAGGCCGCCGAAGCGCACCGTGAGCCCGCTGCAGGAAAGAAGCGCCTCGCTCATGCGAAATAGCGCCGCGCGCGCCTCGGGATCAGGCCCGCGGGGCGCACCAGCAGGATGGCGATGACGAGCACCGCGTAGAGCAGGAAGCGGTATTCCTGCAGCGCCTGCAGCTTCTCCGGCAGCACGAGCACGATCGCCGCGCCGAGCGCCACGCCCCACAGGTTGCCCAGGCCGCCGAGGAGCACGATCGACACCAGGATGAGCGAGTCGCCGAAGGTGAAGCTGTTCGGCGCGACGAAGCCGGTCATCATGGCGTAGGCCGCGCCGGCGACGCCGGCGAAGAAGTTGCCGAAGGTGAAGGCGAAGATTTTCCAGCGCGCGACGTCGATGCCGAAGACGGCGCACGCCGTCTCGTCGAGCCGCACCGCGTCGAGGCTCAGGCCGATCCACGAGCGCTCGAGCCGGCGCACCAGCCAGAACGCCGCCGCGGCGAGCGCGAAGCCGACGGCGACGTAGTTCGCGTAGAAGGACGCTTCGCCGAGGCCGGTGTTGAGATCCCAGCCGAACAGGTTCATCCCCTTCACCTGCATGCCCTGCGGCCCGCCGAGCGCGTCGTTCACCTCGACGAACGTGCGGAAGAGCAGGCCGAACGCCACCGTGATGAGCGCCGCGTAGTGGCCGCGGGTGCGCAGGATGGGGAGGATCAGCACCGAGCCGACGAGCGCGGCGAGCAGCCCGCCGATCGCGAGCACCAGCAGGTGCGGCAGGTGCGGCCCGAGCACCGCGGACGCATAGCCGCCGACGCCGAGGAACGCGGCGCCGGCGAAGTTCACCACGCCCGCGTAGCCGAATTGCACCGTGAGCCCGAGGCATGCCACGGTATACAGGAGCACCGACGCGAGCATCAGCATGACGAAGTGCTGGTCGTAGAAGAGCGCGACCAGCACGCTGAGCGCGACGAGGACGCCGATCAAGGTGGTTTTCTTATGTTTCTCGAAGGACTCGTTCAGCTTGTGCAAGAAGCCCGTTTTCCCCAACACCGGAACCCCCGCCACCGCGAGCACGATGAGGCCGAGCACGGCCGCCTGGGACTCGGCACGCAGCAGGAACACGGCGTACGCCGTTATCGCGGCGATCGCGACGAGGTTCATACGCGCTCGGCGCTGCGCTCGGCGATGAGCCCGGTGGGGCGCCAGGCCATGAATGCGATCACCGCGGCGAAGGCGAAGACGTCCTTGTAGGCCGAGGGCAGCTGCGGGAACGCCGCCGGCAGCGCCACCGCGCCGATCGTCTGCAGCGCAGCGAAGAGGAAGCCGCCCAGGATCGCGCCGTAGATGTTGCCCAGGCCGCCGACCACCGCGGCGGAGAAGCCGATCACGCCGAGGAGCAGTCCGATCGAGAAATTGATCTCGTTGTAGTAGAGGCCGTTCATCACCCCGGCGAGGGCGGCAAGCGCCGAGCCGAGCGCGAAGGTGAGCAGCACGACGCGCTCGAAGTCGATGCCCATGATGCGCGCGGTCTCGCCGTCCTGCGCCACGGCGCGGATGGCGAGGCCGAGGCGCGTGCGGCTGATGAGGAGGTGCACGCCCGCGATCGCGGCGAGGCCGCCGAGCAGCAGCAGCGCGTTGTCGAGGCGCAGGCTGAAGCTGCCGAGCGCGAGCGAATCCTGCGGCAGCAGCCGCGGAAAAGGCTTCGGGTTGGCGCCCTGCGGGTAGAACAGCCGCACGCATTCGCGCAGCGCCGAGCCGAGCATCAGCGTGAGGAGCAGGGTATTGAGGGGCGGCGAGGTGCGCAGCGGCAGCACGAGGTACCGGGCGATCAGCGCGCCGAGGACCGCCATCGCCGCGGTCGCGACCAGGATCACTACGAAAAGCTGCGCCCAGGGAGAGGTGAAGCCGAGGGCGGTCAGGCCTATGTACGTCGCAAGCCCGGCGAACGCGCCCACGGTGAGCACGTCGCCGTGCGAGAACTTGATGACGTCGAGGACGCCGAAGAACAGCGTGAACCCGACCGCCACCATGGCGTAGATCACGCCGAGCATCAGCCCGTTCGCGACGTACTGCCCGAACAGGCCGATGTTCAAACTACTTCAGCTTGCGCTTGCCGCTGCCGTATTCGCTGTCTTCCCACAGGACCCACTTGCCGTCCTGCACGACGTATTTGGAGATCAGCGGCACCACGTTCTGCCCGGCGTCGTCGAAGCTGATCTTGCCGATGATCGAATCCTTGTCGCGCACGTGGCGCAATTCGTCGACCACCTTCCTGCGGCTCGGGCCGACCTTCTCGATCGTGTCCATCAGCAGGTTCGCCGCCGCGAAGGCGAACGGGCCGTAGGCCTCCGGCCCCTGGTCGTACTTCGCCTGGGCGTACTTGCCGGTGAAGAAGAGGCCCCCGGGCAGCTTCTCCCACGGCGCGCCCTCGATGAACGACAGGCTGCCCTCGGCGAGCTTCGGGCCCAGGCCGTCGATGTAGGAGTCGGACTTGATCCCCGAGGTGCCCTCGAACACCGCGTGGATGCCGAGCTTCTCCATCTGCGAGCGGATGCGCACGCCGATCGGCGTCAGGCCGCCGAAGTAGATGACGTCGGGATTGAGCTCCTTCGCCTTGGTGAGCTCCGCGGTGAAGTCCTGCTGGTCGGCGGTGACGCCGTAGCGCCCGACGACCTGGCCGCCGTATTTCGTGAGGTACTCGGTGAAGTACTTGTCGTGCGCCTTGCCGTAGTCGGTGGTGTCGTGGATGACGACCCAGCGCCTGTACTTCATCCCGGTCATGAACTTCGCCGCGACGTCGTTCTGGTTGATCATCGTGCCGTTCACGCGGTGCACTTCCGGGTACTTGTTGCGATAGGTCACGTCGGGCAGCACCGCGCCCCAGACCACGACCGGGAAGCCGAACTTGTGGTACGTGTCGACGGTCGCGATCGCGGTCACCGAGCAGTAGTGCGTGACGCCGGCGATGATGGAGTTGTCCGAAGCCGCCTTGGTGGCGGCCTGCACCGCGATGTTCGGCTTGCACTCGTCGTCCAGGCTGACGAGCTCGTAGTGGTATTTCGCCTTGGGATCGTCGTTCCGCAGGCGTACCGCCAGGTCGGCGGAATTGCGCCCGCCGATGCCGTTCGCGGAAACGCCGCCGGTGAGCGGCCCGATGAAGGCGATCCTGACGGTCTGCTTGTCCGCCCAGGCGCTGCCCGCGAGCGCCAGGCCGAGCGCAAATGCGGCGGCGAAGTGCGAAATCCTGTTTTCCATGTCCCTTCCTCCTTGAGAATATTGTATTCCGAGGAAGGAGGCCCCCGTGAAACGCCTGCTCGCCCTGTTGGCCCTGCTGCCGGTGCCGCCGCTGCTCCTCGCGGATCCGCCCAAGGAAGTGATGAACATCGTGCGCGCGAGCGACATGGTGCTCAAGGCGAGCCCGCGCGTTCCCGGCATCTCGCAGGTCGTGCTGGAAGGCGACCCGGCGGTTCCGGGAAAGGTCTACGTCGTGCGCAACCGCTTCGCGCCCGGAACCTTCAGCCCGCCGCACTTCCATCCCGAGACGCGCTACATCGTCGTCCTCAAGGGGACGTGGTGGGTCGGTTCCGGGCCGAAGTTCGACAAGGAGGCGACCACGCCGGTGCCTGCGGGCGGCTTCGTGGTGCACCATCCGAACCAGATCCACTGGGACGGCGCCAAGGACGAGGAGGCCGTGGTGCAGATCACGGGCATCGGTCCGGGCACCACCATCCTCGTGGACGAAGCCGGAAGGCCGAAGAAATGAGCGCGCCCCGCCTGAAGAAGCTCGCCCCCGAGGAGATGACCGCCGACCAGAAGAGGGTCTACGAGAGCATCGCCGGCGGGCCGCGCGGCGGCGTGCGCGGGCCCTTTAACGCGCTCCTCAGGAGCCCGGAGCTCGCCGACCGCGCGCAGAAGCTCGGCGAGTACCTGCGCTTCAGCAGCTCGCTGCCGGCGCCGCTCAACGAGCTCGCGATCCTCGTCACCGCGCGCTACTGGAGCGCGCAGTACGAGTGGCACGCGCACGCGCAGCACGCGGCGAAGGCGGGCGTCGAGGCGGCGACGATCTCCGCGCTCGCGCAGGGCAAGCGCCCGCTCGGCATGAAGCCCGAGGAGATCATCGTCTACAACTTCTGCAAGGAGCTGCACGAGGAGAAGGAAGTCGGCGACGACACGTACAAGGCGGCGCTCGAGCGCTTCGGCGAGCGCGGGGTGGTGGACCTCGTCGGGGTCTGCGGCTACTACACGCTCGTCTCGATGGTGCTCAACGTGGAGCGCGCGCCGCTGCCCGAGGGCGTCGCGCCGCCCCTCGCGCCGCTGAAGTAGCGTGGACCTCGTGCGCAACCCGGTGAAGGAGAAGCTCGCGCGGGGCGAGCTCGTTGCCTCCATGACGGCGCGCCTCGTCAGCGGCGTGGAGATCGTGCGCATCGCGAAGAGCGCGGGATTCGACTCGCTCTACGTCGACCTGGAGCATTCGAGCTTCTCGATCCAGAGCACGGGCCAGATCTGCATCATGGCGCTCGAGGCGGGCCTGCCGGCGTTCGTGCGCGTGCCGGCGAATACGCCGGAGTACATCTCGCGGGTGCTCGACGGCGGCGCGCTCGGCGTGATCGCGCCCGGCGTGCGCTCGGCGGCGGAGGCGAAGGCGGTGGTCGCGGCGGCGAAGTACCCGCCGCACGGCGAGCGCGGCCATTCCGCCGGCCTGCCGCATCTGGGCTTCCGCGCGCTGCCGGCCTCCGAGACGATGCCGGCGCTGAACGAAGCCACCATGGTGATCGTGCAATTCGAGTCGGCGGCGGCGCTCGGCGCGATGGAGGAGATCGTCGCCGTGCCGGGCGTCGACCTCGTGCTGATCGGCACCAACGACCTCACCGCCGATCTCGGCATCCCGGGGCAATACGACCATCCGAAAGTGCGCGAGGCCTACGAGCGCACCATCGCCGCGTGCCGCAGGCACGGCAAGCATGCCGGCGTCGGCGGCCTCGGCTCGCGGCCCGACCTCGTCGAGCAGTTCGTGAAGGCGGGCGCGCGCTACGTCTCCACCGGCACGGACCTGGGTTTCCTGGTCGCCGAGTGCAGCAAGCGGGCGAGGCAGGTGAAGGAGATACGGATATGAGGTTTTTGGCGTTGCTCGCAGTTCTCCTGCTGACCGAAACCGCTGCTGCGCAGGGCTATCCGGCAAAACCCATCCACCTGATCGTGCCGCTCGTGCCGGGCGGGAACCAGGACATCATGGCGCGCGCGGTCGCGGAGGAGATCTCCAAGGGGCTCGGCCAGCAGATCGTGGTCGAAAACCGGCCGGGGCAGAGCGCCATCATCGGCACGCAGGCGGTGAAGAATTCCGCGCCCGACGGCTACACGCTTCTCTCCACGTCGGTCACTTTCGCGCGCGTGCCGACGCTCGTCAAGGCGGCGAACTACGATCCGGCCAGGGACTTCGCCGGCGTCAGCCTGATCTGCAGCATCCCGCAGGTGCTGGTGGTGAATCCCTCGGTGCCGGCGCACAGCGTGAAGGAGCTGATCGCGCTCGCGAAGGCGAAGCCGGGCGAGCTGACCTTCGGCGGCTCGGGCAACGGCTCGACCGGGCACGTGGCGGCCGAGCTCTTGATGAACATGACCGGCACGAAGCTCACGCAGGTCCCCTACAAGGGCAACGCGCAGGCGCTCGTCGACGTGATGGGCGGGCAGATCACGATGATGTTCGACCAGATCAGCACCTCCATGCCGCACATGCGCTCCGGCAAGGTGCGCGCGCTCGCGGTGACGACGCTGCAGCGCTCGCCGCTTTTCCCCGACCTGCCGACGCTCGACGAGTCCGGGCTGAAGGGCTACGAGGACGTGACCTGGAACGGCTTCGTCGCGCCCGCAGGGACGCCGCCCGAGGTGCTCGCACGGCTGCACGGCGAGATCGCGAAGGCGGTGCGCGAGCCCGCGTTCCACAAGCGCTGGCTCGAGCGCGGCATCGACACCGCGGCGAGCGCGTCGCCGCAGGAGTTCTCCGCGTACATCAAGCGCGAGGCGGACGCATTCGCCAAGCTCGCGCAGGAAGCAGGGATCAAGGCCGACTGATGAAGAAACTTCTTTTCCTGGCACTCAGCGCCGTCTGTGCGGCGGCTCAAGCGCAGTCCTATCCGACGCACCCGGTCCGGCTCATCATTCCGTACCCGCCCGGCGGCAGCAACGACGTGGTCGGCCGCATGATCGCCGCGCAGCTCTCGGAGCGCATCGGCCAGCAGATCGTGGTCGACAACCGCGGCGGCGCGGGCGGCCAGCTCGGCACGCTCCAGGCGGCGAGCTCGCCGCCGGACGGGTACACGCTGCTCCTCATCTCGGTGGCGTACGCGTTCGGGCCGGCGCTCTACAAGGACCTCAAGTACGACCCGCAGACGGCGTTCGCGCCGATCACCATCCTCGGGCGCGGCGCGGCCGGCGTGTGCCTGCATCCTTCGGTGCCGGCGAGCAACGTCAAGGAGCTGATCGCGCTCGCCAAGGCGAAGCCCGGGCAGCTCAACTATGCCTCGGCGGGCGTCGGCAGCCTGCAGCACCTCGCCGCCGCGCTCTTCATGAGCCAGGCGGGCATCGACGTCGTTCACGTGCCCTACAAGGGCGGCGGCCCGGCGATGGCGGACGTGATGGCGGGGCAGGCGCAGATCATCCTGCCCTCGCTCATCCAGACGATGCCGTACATCAAGAGCGGCAGGCTGAAGTGCATTGCGACGACCGGCTCGAAGCGCACCGCCGCAGTGCCCGACCTGCCGACCGTCGCCGAGTCGGGGCTCCCGGGCTACGAGGCGCACAACTGGTGGGGCATGATGGCGCCCGCGGGCACGCCGGCGCCGATCGTCGAGAAGCTCCATGCCACGCTGACGCAGGTGCTCGAATCCAGGGAGACGACCCGGCGCTTCGAGACCGAGGGCGCCGAGGTCGTGCGCATGAGCCCGCAGGAGTTCGGGAAATTCGTGTCGAGCGAGCTCGACAAGTGGTCCAAGGTGGCCCGCGACGTCGGCATCAAGGCGGAATGATGAAAAAGGTTCTCCTGATCCTTCTTTTCGGGCTGGGCGCGCCGGCCTTCGGCCAGGGATTTCCCTCGAAACCGGTGAGGATCATCGTCGCGTTCCCGCCCGGTGGCGGCACCGACATCGTCGCGCGCCTGCTGCAGCCGCGCCTGCAGGAGGCCTGGGCGCAGCCCGTGGTGGTCGAGAACCGCGCCGGCGCGAGCGGCTCGATCGGCACCGAGATGGCGGCGAAGAGCGAGCCCGACGGGCACACGCTCTTCATGGCGACGATGGGCAACATGACCGCGAACCAGCACCTCTACAAGATGTCGATCGACCCGATCAAGGCGTTCGCGCCGATCACCAAGGTCGTGGACGTGCACTTCGTCTTCATGGCGACCCCTTCGCTGCCGGCGAAGGACGTCGCCGAGCTGATCGCGCTCGCGAAGCAGAAGCCCGGCGAGCTCGCCTACAGCTCCTCCGGTCCGGGCGGGGCGCCCCACCTGGCGATGGAGCTTTTCAAGCGCAAGGCGGGAGTCGACCTGCGCCATATCCCCTACAAGGGCAGCGCGCCGAGCCTGACCGACCTGATGGGCGGCCGGGTCCAGGTCACCATGGACAGCCTAGTGCAGTCGCTCCCGAACATCAAGGCCGGGCGCATCAAGGCGCTCGCCGTCCTCAGCCCGCACCGCGTCTCGCTCCTTCCCGACGTGCCGACGGTGGCGGAGACGCTCCCCGGCTACGCGCTGACGAACTGGTTCGGGCTGCTCGCGCCGGCGGCGACGCCGAAGCCCGCGCTCGAGCGCATCTACGCGGATGTGAGCAAGGTCCTCAGGGAGGACGAGTTCCGCAGAAAGGTCGCGGAGCAGGGCGCCGATGTCGTGGGCAACACGCCGGAGGAATTCGGCGCCGCGATGCGCGCCGAGTCGGCGCAGTGGGCGGAAATCATCAAGGCCGCCAACATCAAGGCGGATTGATGCTCGCGTCGGCGGAGAGCGTCCGGCGGCAGATCGAGTCGCTGCTGTCGGCGTGGGGCATGCCCGAGGACCTGGTTCGGATCACCGCGGATGCGATGGTCGAGACCGATCTCGCGGGCGTCGACTCGCACGGCGTCTCGATGCTCATGGACTACGAGAAGTTCAAGAGCGCCGGCAAGCTCGACGTCAAGGCGCGCCCGAAGGTCGTGAAGCAATCGCCCGTGACCGGGATGGTGGACGCGGGCGCGGGGCTCGGCCATCCCGCGGCGGTCCTCGGCATGGACCTCGCCATCGGCAAGGCGAAGGCGATGGGCGTCGGCGTCGTCACCGTCTTCAACTCGCACCACTTCGGCGCCGCCGGCTACTACGCGAGGCGCGCCTCGGACGCCGGGCTCGTCGGCCTGGTGACGAGCGCGACGCGCGCCATCGCCATGGTGCCGACGCGCGCGAGCGTCCCGGTGCTCGGCACGAACCCGATCGCCTTCACCGCGCCGACGAAGCGCAACGCCCCCTTCTGCCTGGACATGGCGACGACGACGGTGGCCAACAACAAGATCAAGGTGTACGAGCTGAACGGCAAGCAGCTGCCGCCGGGCTGGATCCTCGACGCGCGCGGCGCGCCGGTCACCGATCCGAAGCTTGCCCGCGAGATCATCTATGAGCGCGGCAAGCACAAGGGCGGCGGCCAAACACCCATCGGCGGCACCGCCGAGATGTCGAGCCACAAGGGCTACGGACTCGGCCTCATGGTCCACATCCTCGGCGGCTGCCTGTCGGGCGCCTCGTTCTCTCCCATAAGGAACCGGACGCAGAAATCGAGCGATCCGGACCGGCTGGGACATTTCTTCCTCGCGATCGACCCCAAGGCGTTCCGCGCCGAGGGCGAGTTCGAGGACGACCTCGACGCGGTGATCGACGTGCTGCACGGCACGCCGCCGCTCGACCCGGAGCGGCCGGTGCTCGTGCCGGGCGACCCGGAGCGCGAGTCGCGCGAGCGCCGTTTGCGCGAGGGAATCCCGATGCCCGATTCGCTGGTGAGCCAGATCAGCAAGATCTGCGAGCGCAGCGGCGTGCCGTTCGCGCTCCAGGAAAAGCGGTGAAGATCTACGTCCTCGACCCGTTTCATCCGGCCGGCCTCGAGTACGCGGCGCAGCACTTCGAGGTGATCCGCTGGGACGACCCGCGCGTGAAGGGCTGGCACGCCGAGGCCGACGGCCTGATGGTGCGCATGTCGCGCGTCACGGCGCAGGACCTGGCGCGCGCGAAGAAGGTGAGGATTATCGGCAAGCAGGGCGTGGGCTACGACACGGTGGACGTCGCCGCGGCGAAGGCGCGCGGCATCCCGGTTGTGCGCACCCCGGGCGTGAACAGCGACGCCGTGGCGGAGCTCGCGATCGCCCTCGCGCTCTCGGCCGGTCGCCGCGTCGCCGAGCTCGATCGCCGCATCCGCGAGGGACTGCCGGTCGCGCGCCCCGACTTCCTCGCCGTCGAGCTCTTCGGCAAGACCGTGGGCGTGGTCGGCGTCGGCAACATCGGCTCGCGCGTGGCGCGCAAATGGCAGGCGGCGTTCGGCTGCCGCGTGCTGGGCTACGACCCTTACAAGAGCGGGCTGCCGTGCGAGCAGGTCGATCGCCTCGAGGCGCTGCTCGCGCAGGCGGACCTCGTCACGCTGCACGTGCCGCTGAACGGCGAGACGCGCCACCTGATCGGGCGGCGCGAGCTCGCGCAGATGAAGAAGGGCGCGATTCTCGTGAACACCTGCCGCGGCGGCGTGATCGACGAGCCGGCGCTTTGCGACGCGCTCAAGGCGGGGCATCTCTTCGCCGCCGGGCTCGACGTCTGGGAGGAAGAGGAGCCGCCTCGCAAGAGCCATCCGCTGCTCGCGCTGCCCAACGTCGTGGCGACGCCGCACGTCGCCGGCAACACCCTCGAGACCCAGGCGCGCAGCTCGATGCAGGTGGCGGTGCAGGTGGTCGATGCGCTGAAGGGCATGCCTCTCAAGGAGGAGAACCGCGTCGCCTGAATGGTCCGCGGAGCAGGGATCGCGGAATAAACGCCTTTAATGGGCGTGCCCCACAATCCTCTCGCACGCAGCACCAGCAAGGCGAAGTGGCAGAGGGGAATATGCTACGGTCTGCAACGCCGTCCACGGTGGTTCGAGTCCACCCTTCGCCTCCACCCCCTAGGTCTTCACGAAAAGCGTGACCAGCGCTTCGGCGCCGCGCTGCGCGCTCCAGTGGCCGTGCAGCCCGTCGTCGAAAGCCGCGCCCGCGGGCAGCGTGTCGGCGGCGTAGAAATGCTCTCCCGGCCTGAAGAGCCGGCTCGTGCCATCGCGCAGGCCGATCTCCATCTCGCCCTGCAGGATGAACACCCACTGCGGCTTCGGCGTGCAGTGCCAGGGGCTGCGGAAGCCGGGCGGGCTGCGGCGCAGCTGGTAGCCGGCCGAGGCGAACACCTCGGAGAGCGCCGTCTGCGGCGTCCCTTCCCCGAGCGCGATCGGCTCCTCGCGCCAGCGGGCACGCCCGTCGCCGTCCGTATACAGCACGGTGCGCGTAAAGACCGGCATGGGTCCGTTCCTTGCATCAGTCATCAGGTCTTAACCCCCCCATCTTTTCTTGTCGAGAGGAGCCCAAGTATGAGTCTTTTGAAGAAAACCGCACTGATCGTTCTCCCCGTCGCCGTCGCCGTCGGCAGCCTCTACGGCTGCAACCGGACCCCGAGCTCCAGCACCGGCGCGAGCGGGACCACGAGCAGCTCGCCATCGAGCACCTCGCCCTCCTCGAGCGCGAGCGGCTCGTCCTCGATGGGCAGCAAGTCGAGCCCGTCGTCCTCGTCCAGCGGCTCGAGCTCCCTGGGCTCCAGCCCGAGCAGCAGCTCGCCGAGCTCGAGCTCCAGCAGCAGCGCGACGCCGCCGAGCTCCAGCTCCTCGGACACGTCGAGCAGCGGGTCGTCGTCGGGCTCCAGCGCCACCAGCCCTTCGAGCTCCAGCCCGAGCTCGTCCAGCTCCAGCGACACGACGAAGAAACAGTAGTCCCCGCCGCAGGCGTCGCTACTGGGCGACGAAGAGCGCCGCGAGGCGCTCGGGGTCGCCCAGCAGCTCGCGGCTGGGCCCCGAGTAGGCGGCGCGGCCGCGGTCGAGCACGAGGGCGCGGTCGGTCACCTCGAGGGCGAGCTTCGCCGACTGCTCGACCAGCACCATCGCGAGCGAGTCCTCGGCGATCAGGCGCTTGAGCGCCCGCAGCAGCGTCTCCACGATGATGGGCGCGAGCCCCTCCAGCGGCTCGTCCATCAGGAGCAGCACCGGATTACCCATGAGCGCGCGCCCGATCGCGAGCATCTGCTGCTCGCCGCCGGAGAGCTGGTTGCCCATCGCGGCGCGGCGCTCGTTCAGCCGCGGGAAAAGGTCGTAGACGCGCTCGAGCGTCCAGCGCCCCGCGCGCCCCGCGACGGTGAGGTTCTCCTCCACGGTGAGGGAGGGGAAGATGTCGCGTCCCTGCGGCACGTAGCCGATTCCCAGGCGCGAGCGCGCGTAGACCGGCTGCCGCTGAATTTCCCGGCTCTTGAAGCGGATCGTTCCGGCGTGGAGCGTGGTGTGGCCCATGATGGTCGCGAGCAGCGTCGTCTTGCCGACGCCGTTGCGGCCGAGCACCGAGAGCGTGCCGCGCTCGGGAAGGGCGAGCGCGATGTCCTCGAGCGCCACGGTCGGCCCGTAGCCGGCGCGCAGGCCGTCGATCCGGAGGATGTCACCCCGTAACGGCAGGACGTCAGGCATGCAGCTCGCCGAGGTAGACGTCGCGCACGCGCTGGTCGCGCATCACTTCTTCCGGGGTGCCCTCCGTCAGCACCGCGCCGGCGGCGAGCACCGTGATGCGGCGCGCGAAGCGCCGCACGAGATCCATGTCGTGTTCGATGATGAGGATCGCGATCTGCGCCGGCAGCGCCTGCAGCACCTCGACGATGCGCGTGGACTCGTGCGATGGCACGCCGGCGGCCGGCTCGTCGAGCAGCAGGACGCGCGGCTTCATGCCGAGCGCGATCGCGATCTCGACCAGGCGCTGCTTGCCGTAGGGCAGGTCGGCGACGCGGCGCAACGCGTCGGGCTGCAGGCCGAGCTGCGCGAGAAGCGCGCCCGCCTCGTCGATCACTTCCTTGTGCGTGCCGGCCGGGCGCCACAGCCGCGTCGCGAGGCCGCATCTTTCGGCCACCGCGAGCGCGACGTTGTCGAGCACCGGCAGCTCGCGGAACAGCGTATTGATCTGGAAAGTGCGGCCCACGCCGCGCTTCACGCGCGCCGCCTGCCCGAGGGTCGTGATCTCCTCGCCATTCAGGAAAATCGCGCCGGAGCTCGGCGCGAGCCGGCCGGTGAGCATGTTGACGAAGGTCGTCTTGCCGGCGCCGTTCGGGCCGATGAGGGCGTGGCGCGCCCCCGGCTCGAGCCGGAAGTCGATGGCGTCGGCGACGGTCAGCGCGCCGAAGCTCTTGCAGAGCTTCCGGGTCTCAAGAGCGAAAGGCATTTGTCCGCCAAGCCAAGGATGCCGCCAGGGGCGAAGAGCACGACCGCGACAAGCAGCAGGCCGATGCCGAAAAACCAGTATTCGGGAAATTCCTTCGCCAGAAGCTCCTGGACGATGAGGTACACCACCGGGCCGATGAAGGCGCCGTAGAGCCGGCCGACGCCGCCGAGGACCAGCATCACCAGCAGCTCGCCCGAGGGCTCGAAGCCGAGCACGTTGAGGCCGACGAACTGGTTGACCTGCGTGAGCAGCGCGCCGGCGATGCCCGCCAGCAGGGCCGAGAGCGTGTAAACGAGAAGCAGCCGCCCGTACACCGGCGCGCCGATCGCGTGCATCCGCGTCGCGTTCTCGCGAATGCCGGTCAGCATCGCCCCGAAGGGCGAGTAGATGACGCGCCGCACCGCGTACCAGGCGACGAGCAGCACCGCGAGGCAGTAGAGGAAGGCGGTGCGGCCGAAGAGGTCGAACTTGAACACGCCGAGGATCGGCGCCACGACCACGCCGGAGAGGCCGTCGGCGCCGCCGGTGAGGCTGCTCGCGCTGTTCGCGATCTCGAGCACGATGGAGGTGATCGCGAGGGTCAGCATGAGGAGCGTCAGGGCGCGCGTGCGCAGGATCACCGCGCCGGTCGCGACGCCGAGGAGCGCCGCGGCGCCGCCGGCGGCCGCGAGCTGCAGGAAGGGGTCCGTGACGCCCGCCTTCGCGCCCAGGATCCCGGCGACGTACGCGCCCAGGCCGAAGAAGGCGCTGTGGCCGAGGGTGATGATGCCGGCATAGCCGAGGATGAGGTCGAGCGACAGCGCGAACAGGATGTAGACCAGGATGCGCGCGCCGAGCGCGAGGTACTCGGGCAGTAGGAAGAACGCGGCGAGCGCGGCAATCCACGGCAGCGCCTCCTGCCAGCGCAGGCGCGCATCGACGGTGTAGCCGCCCGCGTGCGCGATCACCGGCGCACCCCGAAGAGGCCCATCGGCCGCCACAGCAGCAGCGCGATGGTCGCGGCGTAGACGAGGAATGCGCCGAACTGCGGCACCCAGTACTTGCAGGCGGTGTCGGCGATGCCGATGAGGAGCGCGGCGAAGAACGGCCCCCGCAGGCTGCCGAGCCCGCCGACCGCCACCACGATGAGGAAGTACGCGAGGTGCTCCGAGGGGTAGGTCCAGTCCACCGGCAGGATGTCCGCGCCAAGCGCGCCGCCGAGGCCGGCGAGGCCGCTGCCGAGCGCGAAGGTGAGCGTGAAGAGCCGCGGCGTGTCGATGCCGACCGATTGGGCCATCGCACGGTTGTCCACGGCGGCGCGCACCATGGCGCCCCAGCGCGTGCGCTCGACGCCGAACCAGAGCGTCAGGATCATCAGCGCGCTGAAGAGGATGAGGAACACGCGGTAGGTCGGGAAGTCGCGCCCGAGCACGTGCACCTGGCCCTTGAGGTAGCCGGGCAGGAACACCGGCGCGGCGAGCGTGCCGTAGATCGCGCGCGCCACGGCGATCGCCATGAAGATGAGGCCGATGGTGAAGAGCACCTGCGCGAGCTCCGGCGCGCCGTAGAGCCGCGAGTAGAGGGTTTTCTCCAGGAGCGTGCTGGCCGCCCCCACCAGCAGGAACGACAGCAGGAGCGCGAGCGGGAAGGGCACGCCGAAGCGGCCGAGCGCCGTGGCGAAGACATATCCGCCTGCCATGGCGAAGACGCCGTGCGCGAGGTTGATGAATCCCATCAGGCCCATCGTCACCGACAGGCCGACGGAGATCACGTAAAGAATCATGCCGTAAGCGACGCCGTGGAAGGCGACGCTTACGAGCGATGAAGCTAGCTCACCCAGACGTCGTTTTTCTTCGGCTCGTTATTTCTTCTGCAGCTCTTTCCACGGGTCCTTCTCGGCCGCGCTGAGCGTCTCGAGCTCGACGTTCGCGAGCTGGCCGTCCACCTTCTTCACCTCGCGCAGGTACTCCGGGTTGATGATGTCGCGCGTCTCCGGGTCGATCGCGATCGGACCCCGCGGGCTGTTCGGGTCCTTGAAGTGCTTGAAGATTTCCATCGTCTTGTCGGGGTCGAGCCTGCCTTTCTGCTGCTTGATCGCCTCGACGATGGCGGCCGCGCCGTCGTAGGCGCCCACGGCGACGAAGTTCGGCGTCTCGTTCGCGCCGTACTCCTTCTTCCAGGCCGCGACGAAGGCCTTGTTCGCCGGACGCGTCGCGGCGGCAGAGTAGTGGTGCACGGTGATGACGCCGAGCGCGACCTCGCCCATGTTGGGCAGCTCCTCGTCGGTGGTGATGTCCCCCGGACCGATCAGCTTGATGCCGGCCTTGTCGAGGCCGAGCTCGGAGAAGTTCTTCATCACCGCGGTCGCGGTCTTGCCGGCCGGAATGAACACCATGAGCGCGTCGGGCTTGGCATCCTTGACGCGCTGCATGTACGCCGCCCAGTCCGGATTCTGCAGCGGGGCGCGCACGGAGCCGAGCATCTTGCCGCCGCCGGCGGTGAACGCCTTGGAGAAGCCTTCTTCGGAGTCCCAGCCGGGGCCGAAGTCGCTCACCAGGGTGTACGCGGTCTTGAACTTCTTCGCCGCCCACTGGCCGAGCGGGTAGCTCGACTGCCACAGCGTGAAGGACGTGCGCACCATGTAGGGCGACTTGGTGGTGATGACCGACGTGCCCGCGTTCATGATGACGAAGGGCACCTTCGCCTCAGTGGCGATCGGCGCCATCGCCATCGCGTTGGGCGTGAAGATCACGCCGGCGAGGAGGTTCACCTTGTCGCGCACCACGAGCTCCTGGGCGAGCTGGCGCGCCTTGTCCGGGTTCGGGCCGGTGTCGTCGCGCGTGATGAGCTCGA
>Ga0070741_10007082_pt1 | contig 23554 bp, 23 predicted proteins | sample Coa_R1_4_FD_66440 | JGI IMG/M metagenome (GOLD analysis project Ga0070741, IMG submission 66440) | Surface soil microbial communities from Centralia Pennsylvania, which are recovering from an underground coalmine fire - Coalmine... | ecosystem: Environmental > Terrestrial > Soil > Unclassified ...
CATCGCTCAGGCCGCGATCCACCAGCCACCAGCAATGGTATGATCGGGACGTGTTGAAGGGATTCACGCACGCCCGGCTCGCCTGCGGCTGCCGCATCACGTTCCGCGAAGGCGTCGAAGGCAGCCCGGTCACCGTCGTCGTCGACGAAAAATCTCCGGCGTGCACGCTGCCGCTGCACGTGCGCGATCTGCCCCTCTACGACTACCGCGAGGCGCTGCGCGCATCCACGCGCCTGGGCCCGCCCGAGGAAGAAGAATTCGAGGAAGAGGGATAGAGTCCACACGCGCGCGCCGGTTCGTCGCCGGTTGCACGCCTTTTACCGACGGATCCGCACCGTTCGCCGATAAGATGTAGCGCAGGACCCCGGTCCTGCGTTTTCTTTGTACCCGTGACAATTCACACTGAACCCCCGGCGCACGATCTCTCGCGCCTGCGCATCGATCGCGACGCGCCGCCGCGGCTGCGCTGGCTGCCGTGGGCGGCGCTGGTCGTGCTTGGCGTCGGCGCCGCGATGCTGTACCCGCGCGTGCGCGCGTACGTCGCCGTGCGCCAGGCGCCCGAAGTCGAGGTGGCGCGCGTCACGCAGCTCGTGACGACGCCGGGCGCGTCGGCCGCGCTGCCCGTGCTCGTCGCCAGCGGCTACGTCGTCGCGCGGCACAGCAGCGACGTCGGCGTGAAGGCCGGCGGCCGCCTGGCGACGCTCACCTTTGAGGAAGGGACGCGCGTCCGCAAGGGCGAGGTGATCGCCCGCATCGAGCACGCCGACATCGACGCGCAGCTCGAGGCGGCGCGCCGCGCCGTGGCCGAGGCCGAGGCGCAGCTCGCGCAGGCGGCGGCCGCGCGGGACGAGGACGTGCGCAACCTCGATCGTCAGCGCGCGCTGGCGCGCGACGGCATCACGACGACGGCGAGCCTGACGGGAGCGGAGTCGACGGCGGCGGTGTCGGCCGCGCGCGTCACGTCGGCGGAGGCGGCGATCGCGTCGGCGCGGGCGCGCGTGAAGGTCGCCGAGGAGGCGCTCGAGAACACGAACGTGCGCGCGCCGTTCGACGGCGTCGTCATCAAGAAGCGCGCCGAGGTCGGCGAAACGGTGTCGCCCTACGGCGTGCAGGGGCAGGCGTCGCGCGAGGGCGGCGCGATCGCGACGATCGCAGATCTGCGCGAGCTCGAGGTGCAGACGGAGGTCAGCGAGAACAGCTTCGCGAAGCTGACGCCGGCGATGCCCGCCGCGGTGACGCTGCAGGCCTATCAGGGCCAGGTCTACACGGGTCGCCTGCGGCAGATTTTTCCCTCCGCCGACCGATCGAAGTCGATCGTCGAGGTCAGGGTGACAATTCTCGACGCCGACGATCACGTGAAGCCGGAAATGACCGCGTCGGTCACGTTCCAGGAGCGGTCGTCGGGGACGGACCCGGGACGGACCCGGGACGGAGTCGACTCCGTCCCGGGTCCGTCCCCGACGATTCTCGTTCCCAAAAAGGCGGTGACCGACGTCGGCGGCCAGGCGACCGCATGGGTGGTGCGGGACGGCGTCGCGGCCAGGCGCGCGGTCGGCGTCGGCGCGGACCGCCTCGATCAGATCGAGGTGAAGAGCGGGTTGTTGCCCGGCGAGTCGGTGATTCTCAACGCGCCGGCCGGCCTCGCCGACGGCGCGCCCGTCCGGGTGAAGGGGAGCTGACGATGGCTTTGATCGAACTGCGCGGCGTGACCAAGTCGTACCAGCGCGACTCGAACGAGATCGTGGTCCTCGACGGCGTCACGATCAGCATCGCCGAAGGCGACTTCATGGCGTTGATGGGGCCGTCCGGCTCGGGCAAGTCGACGCTCCTCAACCTGCTCGCCGGCATCGATCGGCCGACGCGCGGCGCGATCACCGTCGCCGGGACCGACATCAGCGGACTCTCCGAGCGGGCGCTCGCGGCGTGGCGCGCCCGCCACATCGGGTTCATCTTTCAGCTCTACAACCTGATCCCGGTGCTGACCGCGTTCGAGAACGTCGAGCTGCCGCTGCTGCTCACCGGCCTGACGAAGAAACAGCGGCGCGACCACGTGCTGACCGCGCTCGGCATCGTCGGCCTGAGCGATCGCGAGAAGCACTATCCGCGGCAGCTCTCCGGCGGCCAGGAGCAGCGCGTCGCGATCGCCCGCGCCATCGTCACCGACCCGACGCTGCTGCTCGCCGACGAGCCCACCGGCGACCTCGACGCGAAGTCGGCGGCGGAGATCCTGACGCTGCTGCAGCGGCTGAACCGCGACTACAAGAAGACGATCGTGATGGTGACGCACGATCCGCACGCGGCCGAACGCGCGTCGCACGTCGTGCACCTCGAGAAGGGCACCCTCGCCGAAACGGTGGTGAACGGATGAAATACCTCGCGCTCGTCCTCAAGAGCGCGCGCCGCAGCAAGCGGCGCACCGCGCTGACGATCGTCAGCGTCGCGCTCGCCGTCTTTCTGTTTGCGACGCTGCGTGCCGTCCTCGACGGTTTCACCGCCGGCGCGGCGGCGAGCTCGTCGACGCGCATCATCACGATCCGATCGACGTCGCTGATCTTCTCGATGCCGACCAGCCACGCCGACGCCATCCGATCGGTCCCCGGCGTCCGCGACCTGACGTGGGCGAACTGGTTCGGCGGCATCTACAAGGACCAGGCGCACTCGTTCGCCAACTTCGCGATCGAGCCGGAGAGCTACCTGCGCATGTACCCGGAGATCCTGCTCTCCGCCGACGAGCGGAGCGCGTTTCTCGCCGACCGCACCGGCTGCATCATCGGCGAGAGCCTGGCGCGCACCAACGGCTGGAAGGTCGGCGACCGGGTCACGCTGAAGGTCGGCATCCCGACGTACGGCACGCGCGACTACGACTTCACGATCCGCGGGATCTACCGGTCGAGCAGCAGCGCGGTCGACACGCAGTCGATGATGTTCCACTGGAAGTACGCGGACGAGCGCTCCCTCGTGAAGGGGCAGGCCGGGTGGTTCATCACGCGCATCGCCAGCCCCGATCAGGAAGCGCAGGTCGCGGGCGCGATCGACGCGAAGTTCGCGAACTCGCCGTACGAGACGAAGACCGACACCGAGAAGGCGTTCGCCTCCTCGTTCATCTCGATGTTCGGCAACCTCAACCTGCTGCTCGGCAGCATCGCCCTCGCCGTCGTCGTCGCGACGCTGTTCGTCGCGGGCAATACGATGGCGATGTCGGTCCGCGAGCGGACGACGGAGATAGCGGTGATGCGGACGCTGGGCTTTCCCGGCGGGACGATCTTCTCGCTGATCGCGATCGAAGCGCTGCTGATGTCGATCGTCGGCGGGGTCGTGGGCGTCGTGCTCGCGCGGATCGCGATCAACCCGAGGGTGCTGCCGTCCGGCGGGTTCATCCCCGAGGTGAGCGTCGACACGCAGAACATCGTCGTCGGCCTGGGGCTCAGCGCCGTGATCGGCGCGGTGTCGGGCCTGATTCCGGCGACGCTCGCGGCGCGTTTGAAGATCGTCGACGCGCTGAGGCGCGTCGCCTAGCGCCGGGCACCGGCAACCGGATCGAGAACCGTATGGGATTGATCAGCAACTACAACCTGCGATCGATGCTCGTCCGCAAGGCCACCGCGGCGATGACGGCGGGCGGGATCGCGATGGTGGTGGCCGTGTTCGTCATGACGCTCGCCATCGCCCAGGGATTCCGGGCGACGCTCGTGGCGAGCGGATCGCCGCAGAACGCGATCGTGCTGCGGAAGGGCGCCACCTCCGAGACGGTCAGCGCGGTGCTGCGCGGCGACGTGCCGATTCTCGAGAGCCTTCCGCAGATCGCGCGCGACGGGGACGGCCGGCCGCTCGCATCGCCGGAGCTCGTGGTGATCATCGCGCTGCCGCGCTCGACCGACAACCAGCCGGCCAACGTGCCGGTGCGCGGCGTCGGCCCGCGGGCGTTCGCGCTGCGGACCAACCTGAAGTTCGTCGAAGGGCGTCCGCTGACGCCCGGCACGCGCGAGATCAACGTCGGGCGGCTCGCGACCGGCCGATTCAAGGGGCTGTCGCTCGGCAGCGACGTCAAGTTCGGCAGCAACACGTGGAAGGTCGTCGGCATCTTCACGGCCGACGATGCGTCGTTCGAATCCGAGGTGTGGGGCGACGTCGATCTGATGCAGCCGGCCTTCCAGCGCAACGGCTATCAATCGATGACGGTCAAGCTGGCCGACCCGTCGATGTTCGATTCGTTCAAGGCGGCCGTCGAGGGCGATCCGCGGCTGATGCTGGAGCCGCAGCGCGAGCAGGACTACTACGCCGACCAGTCGCGGCCGGTCACGACGCTCATCAGCGTCTTCGGCACCTTCGTCACCCTGATCCTGTCGATCGGCGCGATGGCCGGCGCGATGAACACGATGTACGCCGCCGTCGCGTACCGCACGCGCGAGATCGGCACGCTGCGCGCGCTCGGCTTCGGGCGCCTGCGGATCGTCAGCGCGTTCCTGGTCGAATCGGTGGCGCTCGCCGCGATCGGCGGCGCCGCCGGCTGCATCCTGGCGCTGCCGGTGCACGGCCTCTCGACCGGCACGACGAACTTCTCCAGCTTCAGCGAGGTGGCGTTCAAGTTCCGCATCACGCCGGCGCTGCTCGCCGGCGGGCTCGTGTTCGCGATGGTGATGGGCGCGGTGGGCGGACTGCTGCCGGCGCTGCGGGCCGCGCGCATTCCGGTCGCGCGGGCGCTGAGGGAAATCTAGCGGACGCGGTTCAGACGGTCCGCTAACCGACCCGGACGTCCGCCACGAGCGGCAGATGATCGCTCGCGACGAGCGACATGCGCGTCCGCGGCAGCTCGACGTTCAGCACCTCGATGCGTCCCGCGTAGTAGATGTGATCGAGGTGCAGGATCGGAAACACCCCCGGATAGGTGCGGCGGCGCTTCAGGAACGCGCGCAGATCCACCGCGTGCAGCCGCTCGGTCAGCATCTTCGTCGCGAGCCCGCGCATCCACTCGTTGAAGTCGCCGACCACCAGCTTCGGCCCCGGCACGTGGCGGTCGCACACGATCGACGCGAGCCGCTGCGCCTGGTGCCGCCGCTCGAGGATCGCGGTGCCGAGGTGCACGTTGTAGAGATGCAGCGTCCCGGCGTCGGTCGCGATGTCGACGCGCTGCATCCGCCGCGGCTCGCACGTCTTCCACGACAGATCGTGTTCGAGGTGGTGCGTGATCGGAAAGCGGCTCAGCACGGCGTTGCCGAACTGATGGCCGCGGAGTTGGCGCGCCGGCGCGTGCACCCAGCCCATGCCGAGCGACGCGCCGAGCTCTTCCGCGTGGCCGCGGCCGCGCGGCCCCGCGCCGACCACTTCCTGCAGCGCGATCACGTCGGCGTCGATGGTGCTGAGCACGGCGGCGATGCGATCGGGACGCGTCCGGCCGTCGAGGCCGCGGCAGCGGTGCACGTTGTAGGTCGCGACGCGGAGCGTCGGCCGCGCGGGAGTCACTACGCTATGGTCGCAGGTTTTCTTGTCGGCAACCAGCGTCGACGGCGGAGAAGGGGATTTGCTGTTGAATTTCGGCGACGACCACTGACAAGGACGTGATCTATACGAACGTGCCGACGACCTGCGCGGTGTGCAAAGTGCCATATGTGCTGACGGCGTCGTGGCGCTGTTGGGCGGCGGAACATCGCGTGCGGCTGCCGGGTCGCCGTCCGCGGTGCCGAAAACTGCGGGCGATCCTCAAAGAACGGTTGTGACGCTCGACCGTGCGGATGCCGTTAGCGCGGAGAGCGCGCCCGGGCCGGGCTGCTGGGCATCGGGGGCGATGTCGACGCAGCGGGCCACAGAGGGCTGCGCACAGCGATTTGAGGCGCGAGACGGATTTCACCCCTGACGGCGACAGCGCGGGGCCAGCACACGAGGAGTGCGATTGTCTACTTCTTGGGAATGGGGAACCCGTACTTATCGTCGACGCCGGGCGGATACACATCGACATCGATGCGCTCGGTTCCAAATACACCCCGTCCGACGACTCGCGAACTGTCGGCATAGTCAGGATGGGAGACGTACATGAACGTCGTATTGAAACCAACCCACGAGTCGCTGGGGCAGCCGAGATCGATGCGATACCAACCGTCCGCGTCGGTGGTTGTCTTCGTGTTGAACAGGGACACAGTCGCACCCGCTACAGGCCGCCCTGTGCGGCCGCTGGCGATAGCCCCGTAGCGCGAGACGCAAGTTCCCACATGCGTCAGGAAGTCTCCGCGATACGAAGGCCCGGATACGTTGCTCTGTCCGATGAGGCGACCGTCGAGGGTGAGGCAGTACGCTCCGGTGCGCGGCACGGTCAGCGAATACGTGCCGCTCGAATCCGAGGTCGCGGCCGCGATGCGCCTGAAGGTGATTGAACCGTCGCCGTTGGCGAAGCACTCGGAATCCCCGAACGCGACAAGCGCACCCGCGACCCCGGTTCCCGTTTGCCAATCGAGCACGCGACCCGAGACTGCGACGGAAACTGGCGATGGCCTCGCGACAGATGCGCCGTTGCATCCGACTCCTGTCACAGACGCGAGCAAGACGAAGACGACAAAGCAGACGCGCATAAGTGCCGACGTGTCGCCGATTCGAGAGGAGCTGTCGCGGCGGATGCCCGGCGCGTTCCGTGACGGCGCGGAGTCGGCAGCTTCGCAGTCAGAGGAGGGCGTCGTCGGGTCGGCCATCGTTGAAGTCATTCTAGGTGACTGTTCGGCCCATTCGAAATCAGGGCCGATGCCATCGTGTTCAAGGGTCGCTCCGTTCCGAACGCGCAGGAAGGACAACCGCCCTTAACGGCAGGCCGGTGTTCTCCTGAATGGTCAACGGATGGTCAACGGCCGCATCGACGTGGCGTTTGAGTTCGAAAGCGTCGACAAGCAGAGCGTTCTCGAAATCATTTTCGGCTACGACGAGGCGACGCACAGCTACTTCACCGCCGGGGTCGGCGGCGGCTATGGCACGTGCAGTGTCCGGCAGTGGCTTGCTCGACGCGCCAGCGAGTCGGAGCCATTCGGAGGTGGCTCGTGGCGGAACATTGACATCTCCGCCGACCGAAGCAACCTCAAGCCGAATCAGATGAATGAGCTTTCAGTCGACGTGAAAGGGTCGGAAGTCGCGCGCGGCGCGAGCAAGCCACCTTGGCGCGCCTCGAGGGCTCCGAAAACGCGCCCGCGCCACCTTGTTGCCAAAAGGTTGGCAGCTGACCGGCTGAGCACACGAAAATCCGCGTATTCAGCGGGTTTCCGTGCCAGCGCTATGATAGACCGCGGTGGTACGGACGCGGCTCGTCGCCCTCACGATCGCCGCGCTCGCCGCATCCGGCGCCTGCCGCGACGCGCCGAAAGAAGCGATCACGCTCGACGCCAATTTCGTGACCGTCGACAACCGCACGAACCAGGAGTGGCGCAACGTGGAGGTGTGGCTGAACCACTACTACCGCGCGACCGCGCCGTCGATTCCGGCGGGCAGCCGCTTCCAGGCGCCGCTGTCGGTGTTCGTCGACGGCTACGCCCGCCGCTTCGACTTCGCGAAGATGCAACTGCACGACGTGCGGCTCGCGGCGACGCTGCCCGACGGCACACCCATCCAGATCGAGAAATCGTTTCAGCAGATCGGCCTCGAGCACACGCTCGGCGGGGCGGTCGGAAAGAAGCCGTGATGGCGAAGCTCGCATCCGAACTCGAACTCACCTGCCCGTGCTGCCAGGCGACGATCGTCGTCGACCTGAACCTGAAGCGGATCGTGTCGCACAAGGAGCCGGACCGCGGCAACAAGCCGGAGCTGACCGACGCGCAGCGGATTCTCGCCGAGGAGGCGGCGCGCCGCGAAGCCGTGTTCGAGCAGTCCGTCCACGCGGAGCGGAATCGGGGCGACGCGCTGTCCAAGCGGTTCGAGGAGGCGCTGAAGCAGGCGAAACAGGAGCCGGTCAGCAAGCCGCTGCGCGACTTCGACCTCGACTAGTCGTCGTCGTTCTTGCGGCGCCGCCACGCGTTCGATCGCCACCACCGGCTGATCATGTCGATCGCGAACACGAGGACGACGAGCAATGCGACGAAGCCAATGGAGGTCACGGCGGATCGATGAATTGTACCGGCAATTCGCTCCATTTTTCGCGCCCGCGGTAGGCGAGCGGCTTGTATCCGGGATGCGCCGACCGAAATCGGCGGTACCAATGGCGTAACCGCTTCACCCGCGCATCCGACGACACGATGCGGCGGTGCGGGTAATCGAGCAGCGCGCGCTCCACTTTCCACACGTTTGTCTCCGCGAGTCGCCATTCGTATTCGCCCATCACCTCCGCGATATTCACAACGGCATAGCCGGTAATCCGTCCGGTGTAGTCGACATACGGGTCGAAGTAGCTCAGCGCCAGCGCGCGTGCGGTGGCGAACACCGGCCGCCGCCCGTGCAGCCCGGGATCGCGCGAGCGCGCCACCGACCCCCACTTGCCGCGACGGCGGTAGACGAAGACGACGTGATCGAGCTGGTCGATCGATTCGAAGCTGAGAAGCAGCGGCGGATACCCGTGCTGCTCGAGGACGACGGCGCCAAACAGCGCCGCTTCGAGACAGTGCGCGCATCCGCGGCGGACGACGCCGCGGAAGCTGCGGAGGGTGGCGCGGCCGCCGGGCTCCTCGTTGTACGGCAGCTCGTTCAGGTAGCGCTGAACGGCCGACGGGGTGGAGAGCCGCGCAATCAGCCGCCGCTCCCGGGCGGTGAAGGTCACTCCGGCAGCGCCTTCAGATCGGCGATCACCTGCTGCGGCGTCCAGTCGTTGCCCGTGTATGTCTTCGCCAGACGGCCGCGACGGTCCACGATGACGGTGCGCAGGTTGTGCGTGATGTCGCGCGGGTCGTTGGGTGCGCGCGACACGACCAGGCCGAACCGCGCGCCGAATCGATCGATGTCGTCCCGATCGCCGGTGAGGAACGTCCAGCGCGAGAAATCGGCGCCGAGCTCCTTGCCGCGCTGCTTGAGGACCGCGGGCGAGTCGTTCGCCGGATCGAAGCTGACGGTCACCAGCCGCACGGCCGACAGCGCCGGGTCCGACTCGAGCGCTTTCTGAATCGTGACGAAGTGCCGATCCATCAGCGGGCAGAAGTTCGGCAGCGGGCACCGCGTGTAGATGAACGTCATGACGAGCGGCGCGCCCGCGAATTTCGAGAAGCGCACCCGCCTGGCGTTCTGATCCACGAAGGCCGCGTCGGGCACCGTGTCGCCTTCCTTGAGCGGCTCGACGGCGGCGGCCGGCGGCGTCGGCGCCTCGGCCGGCGGCCGTTCGAGCGGCGCGGTGCCGGTCTTCTTCACCGTCGACAGGTACGCGTCGTTGGATTCCACGACGAGCGTCGCGTCGATCACATCGCCGGCGGTCAACCCGTCGAGCAGCGCGGCGTCCCTCACCGTATACGGCATCGTCATCGCGGGCATCAGGCCCTTGATGTCCCCGTGCTTGATGGTCAGGGTCTTGCGCGGCGCGTCGATCGAGAGGATCTGGCCTTGCAGCGTGTAGGTGTTCTTCGGCGGCGCGGGCGCGCACGCGGCCGCGACGAGGCAGAGCAACAGAAGAGAGCAGCGCACGTCACCAGTTTACCGTCGACTGTCGACCGTCCTGCCGTTGACGGTAAACTGTCGGCTGATGGTTTGGGTCGGCACCTCCGGCTACAACTACCCGGAATGGAAGGGCAGCTTCTATCCCGCGGATCTGGCGGCGGCGAAGATGCTGCCGTACTACGCGGCGAGGTTTCCGACGGTCGAGATCAACTACACGTTCTATCGCATGCCGACCGAGAAGCTGGTCGCCGGCTGGGCTGCGCAGACGCCGGCGCCCTACAAGCTGACGCTGAAAGCGCCGCGCCGCATCACGCACGACAACCGGCTGAAGAACACCGCCGCGCTCGTCGCCGGCTTCTGCCAGGTGGCGGGCACGCTCGGCGACAAGCTCGGCGCGCTGCTCTTCCAGCTGCCGCCGAACCTGAAGAAGGATCTGGCGCTCTTCGACGCGTTTCTGGGCGACCTGCCGCCGAAGGCGTGCGCGGCGTTCGAATTCCGCCACACGTCGTGGCTCGACGAAGAGGTGTTCGGGCGGCTCGCGGCGCGCAACCTCGCGCTCTGCGTGGCCGACAGCGAGAAGCTGTCGACGCCGGTGCGCGTCACGGCCGACTACGCGTACTTCCGGCTGCGCGACGAAGGCTACACGAACGCGAACATCGTCCAGTGGGCCGACACGATTGCGACGGCCACCGCGTCGTGCCGCGACGTGTTCGTCTACTTCAAACACGAGGAGCAGGGGAAGGGCCCCGAGTTCGCGCGCGTGCTCATGGAACGTCTCGGACTGACCACATGATCGAACCGCTGCCGATCGCGCGCACGCACGACGGCCGGGCGGTGTCGTTCCGGCCCGGCATGGCGAATCGTCACGGCCTCGTCGCCGGCGCGACCGGCACCGGCAAGACGGTGTCGCTCCAGCTGCTCACCGATCGTCTGTCGCAGATCGGCGTGCCGGTGTTCCTCGCCGACGTCAAGGGGGACCTGTCGGGTCTCGCGGCCGCCGGCGCGGCGACACCGAAGATCCGCGAGCGGCTCGCCGCGATCGGCGCGCCCGAGCCGGCATGGAGCGCGAACCCGGTCGTCTTCTGGGACGTGTTCGGCAAGCGCGGCATCCCGGTGCGCGCGACGACCTCCGACATGGGGCCGCTGCTGCTCGCGCGGCTGCTCGGCCTCAACGCGACGCAGGAGGGCGTGCTGACGCTCGCCTTCAAGATGGCCGACGATCGCGGCCTGCCGATCCTCGACCTGAAGGATCTGCGCGCCGTGCTGCAGTTCGCCGGCGATCACGCCGCCGATCTGCGGACGCAGTACGGCAACGTGTCGGCGGCGTCGATCGGCGCGATCCAGCGGGGACTGCTGGAGCTCGAGCAGCAGGGCGCGTCGCAATTCTTCGGCGAGCCGATGCTCGACATCGACGACCTGATCCAGACCGACGCCAAAGGCCGCGGCGTCGTCAACGTGCTCGCTGCCGAAGAATTGATCCGGGCGCCGAAGCTGTACTCCACCTTCCTGCTGTGGCTCATGTCCGAGCTGTTCGAGCGGCTGCCGGAAGTGGGCGACCCCGAGAAGCCGACGCTCGTCTTCTTCTTCGACGAAGCGCACCTGCTGTTCGCCGACGCGCCGCCCGCGCTGGTGCAGCGGATCGAGCAGGTCGTGCGGCTGATCCGCTCCAAGGGCGTCGGCATCTACTTCGTCACGCAGAACCCGGACGATCTGCCCGACACGGTGCTCGGGCAGCTCGGCAACCGCATCCAGCATGCGCTGCGCGCCTTCACGCCGCGGGATCAGAAGGCGGTCACCGCGGCCGCCGAGACGCTGCGGCGCAATCCGGCGCTCGATACGGCACGGACGATCACCGAGCTCGCCGTCGGCGAAGCGCTCGTGTCGGTCCTCGACGAGCACGGCGCGCCGACGGTCACCGAGCGGGCGTGGATGCTCACGCCCTCGTCGCAGATCGGCCCGATCGACGAGGCGGCGCGCGAGGCGGTGCGCCGGGCATGCGCCGATCTCTCCCGTCACTACGACGCGACGATCGATCGCGAATCGGCGTACGAGAAGCTGACGCAGCGCGTCGCGGCGCGGGCAGGAGAGCCGGCGTCCACGGCACCGTCGCGATCGACAGCAGACGCGGGAGATCGGGCGGCGCCGGCGGATGCCGCGAACGGCGCGCCGATCACCGACGCGCTGTCGAGCGTGCTGTTCGGCAGCACCGGCCCGCGGGGCGGACATCACGACGGGTTGATCGATGCGGCCGCGAAGAGCGCGGCGCGATCGCTCGGCAGCGGCGTGGGCCGCGCGATCGTGCGCGGCGTCCTCGGCTCGCTGCTCGCGCCCGCGCGAAAACGGTGATTGGCCTGACCGATTCGTGCGCATCGACGGCGCCGCTCCTGTCCCCACAACAGCTTAGCCACCGGTACCTGCCTTGCTCGTTCGACGCAGGCGTTCCAAAGGAGGACACGCATGCGGATGAAGAAGCTGGTGTCGCGGGCGAAGAAGTACGCGCGCGCGAAGCATTCGCGCCGCGCGAAGGTTGCGGTGGGCGCGTGCGCCGCGATCGCGGCGGTCGCGGCCGCCGTCGCCGTCTCGTCGATGGTCGGCTCGGCGTCGCACAAGCTGCCTGACGATCAGCCGGCCGCGGCGCGCGCCGTCGAGAACAGCCACGCACGCGCGGCGCTCGCCGCCCCTGCAGCCGACTACGCCGCCGCATCGTCGACTCCGGGCACGTCCCCGTCCACGTCGGCGAAGGCGCCGGCCGTGACGCTGACCGGTTGCCTCGAGCGCCGCGGCGACGACTACCGGCTGAAAGACGCCGCGGGTGCCGACGTCCCGCGCACGCGCAGCTGGAAATCGGGGTTCCTCAAGAAACGCGCGCCCGCGATCGAAGTGGTCGACGCGGCGCACCGGCTGAAGCTGAAGGACCACGTGGGCGAGCGGGTCAGCGTCACCGGCGTGTTGAGCGAAGGCGAGATGCAGGCGAGAACGCTCAAGAACGTGTCGGAGTCGTGCAGCTAGCGATGCGGTCGACGAAATCCACGATCGCATTCTCGGCCCAGTAGCCGTCGTCGTCGGCGCCGGCGCGGGGGCCCACGAAACCGCAGTGGCCGCCGTGCCGGCAGACGTGCAGCTCGATGTGCGGGTTGCGCGTCACCTTCGGATCCGCGAATGGTTGTGACGGCACGAACGGATCGTCCTCGGCGGTGATGATCAGCGTCGGCACGGCGATGCGATCGACGACGCGCATCGCGCTGGCGCGGCGATAGTAGTCGCTCGCGCCGCGGAACCCGAAATAGGGCGCGGTGTACGAGTCGTCGAATTCGCGCACGGTCTTCACCGCGTTCAGCCGCTGCAGGTCGAACAGCCGCGGATGGAACCGCGCCTTGCGGCGCATCCGGCGCTTCAGATCGCGGACGAAATTCCAGTTGTAGAGCACGTTCTCGCGGCGCTCCAGCGCGGCGACGCAGGGCTCGATCTCGATGATCGGCGAGACGGCGGCGGCCGCGACGAAGCTGCGCGGCGGATGCGGCCCGTACTCCCCCGCGAGCTTCAACGCGAGGTTGCCGCCGAGCGAGTAGCCGGCCACGGCCATCGCCGGCAGTCCGTCGACGCGTGTCAGCTCGTCGACGACGTGCGCGGCATCGGCGGTCAGGCCGGAGTGAAACAGCCCCGCCGAGAGGTGTTCCGTGCCGCCGCAGTTCCGCTGGTTGAGCCGCACGACGTTCATCCCGCGCGCGAAGGCCTTGGCGGCGATCCCGCGCATGTAGTGCGCGTCGCTCGAGCCGTTCAGGCCGTGGAGGGCGACGAGCGTTGGATGCTCCCACGGCGTGACCTGCCAGTGACAATCGGCGACGACCTGCGTGTCCGGCGCGACCGAGAAATAGCGCTTGACGGGCGCGGGCAGGCGCGGGAAATACCGCGGGTTGCCCCAGCTGTAGATCGTCATCCGGTGTCCGCCGCGCAGCGCGGGTCGCGGTTCGAACGGGTCCATGCCTCGATGATACCCGGCGTCGGACGCCGGCCGTAGGGAGTAGAATTCAGCGCGATCGTTAATCCGATCCCTATTCCTATTCACTACTCCCTATTCCCTACGTGGAGGAAGCATGCGAGGGTTCTTCCGACTGGCTCTGATCGGCGCCGTCGCGGCGATTACCGTGTCGCTGACGGCGCAGACGCAACCGCCGCCGGCGACGCCGGCGGCGCCCGCGATCCCGACCAATCCGCGCACCGAACAGATGAAGCGTGACGTCGGCCTCGAGGTCGACGGCCTCAAGGAGAACATGTCGCAGTGGAACGACATGGTCTTCAGCTACGCCGAGCCCGGCTTCCAGGAATTCGAGACGTCGAAGTACCTGTCGAGCATCCTGAAGCAGAACGGCTTCGCCGTCCAGGAGGGCGTCGCCGGCATCCCGACCGCGTTCGTGGCCAAGTGGGGCAGCGGCAAGCCGGTGATCGCGCTCGGCTCCGACATCGACGACATCCCGCAGGCCTCGCAGAAGCCGGGCGTCGCGTGGCACGAGCCGATCATCGAGGGCGCACCGGGCCACGGCGAAGGGCACAACTCGGGCATGCCGATGCAGATCGCCGCGGCGATCGCCGTGAAGAAGATCATGGAGCAGCAGCACCTGCCGGGGACGCTGATGCTGTGGCCGGGCGTCGCCGAGGAACTGCTGGGCACCAAGGCGTACTACGTGCGCGCCGGCCTCTTCAAGGACGTCGACATCTGCATCTTCGCGCACGTCGGCTCCGACCTGCAGGTGAGCTGGGGCGACAGCGGCGGCAACGGGATGGTGTCGGTCGAGTACAACTTCAAGGGCGAGAGCGCGCACGCCGCGGGCGCGCCCTGGCGCGGCCGCTCGGCGCTCGACGCCGTGGAACTGATGGACGTCGGCTGGAACTTCCGGCGCGAGCACCTGCGCATCCAGCAGCGATCGCACTACGTGATCCCGAACGGCGGCGACCAGCCGAACGTCGTGCCGCCGAACGCCAGCGTCTGGTACTACTTCCGCGAGACGGACTACGACCACATCAAGCAGCTCTGGGACATCGGCAACAACATGGCCAAGGGCGCGACGATGATGACCGACACGGAGCTCGCATCGATGCGCGTGCTCGGGTCCGCGTGGCCGGGACACTTCAACAAGACGGTCGCCGAGGTGATGCACGCGAACATCGAGAAGGTCGGCCTGCCGCAGTGGAGCGCCGACGACATCGCGCTGGCCAAGGCGGTGCAGCGCGAGATGAAGGTGCCCGAGACCGGCCTGCCGACGAAGATCCGGCCGCTGCGCGGCCGCGAGGTGATCCCCGACGAGGAGAAGCGCGGCGGCGGATCGGACGACATCGGCGACATCTCGTGGAACGTGCCGACCGTGACGATCAACTACCCGTCGAACATCCAGGCCGGCCCCGGCCACAACTGGGCGAACGCCATCTCGATGGCGACGCCGATCGCGCACAAGGGGATCGACGTCGGCGCGAAGGTCGTCGCGATGACGGTGGTCGACCTGCTGCAGAACCCGGATCTCGTCAAGCAGGCGTGGGACTACTTCAGGAACGTGCAGACGAAGGACAAGAAGTACGTCTCGTTCCTGCGGCCCGAGGATCAGCCGGCGATCTGGCTGAACAAGGAGCGGATGGAGAAGTACCGGCCCGAGATGCGGAAGTACTACTACGACCCGAGCAAATACAAGACGTACCTCGAACAGCTCGGGATCAAGTATCCGACGGTCGACAAGCCGACCACCAAATCGCCGGGGCAGGAGCAGTGATGGCGGGCCGGATGGCCGGCGTCGTCCGCGTGGCCGGCGCGTCGGCGATGGTGCTGACCGTGTCGCTCGGCGCGCAGGCGCCGCAGCCGCCCAGACCGGCCGCGCCCGCGTCGACCGGCGCTGTGCCGGCGAGTCCGCAGATCGATCAGCTGAAGGCGAACGTCTTCCAGGAAGTCGGCGGCATGAAGGAGGACATGTCGCAGTGGAACGACATGGTCTTCAGCTTCGGCGAGCTCGGCTTCCAGGAGTTCGAGACGACCAAGTACCTCTCGGGCATCCTCGAGAAGAACGGGTTCAGGGTCGAGCGCAACATCGCCGGCATTCCCACCGCGTGGGTCGCGACGTGGGGCAGCGGCAAGCCGGTGATCGCGCTCGGCTCCGACATCGACGACATCCCGCAGGCGTCGCAGAAGCCGGGCGTCGCGTACCACGATCCGATGATCGAGGGGGCGCCCGGCCACGGCGAAGGGCACAACTCGGGGATGCCGATGCAGATCGCGGCTGCGCTCGCCGTGAAGAAGATCATGGAGCAGCAGCATCTGCCGGGCACGCTGAAGCTGTGGCCCGGCGTCGCCGAGGAGCTCGTGGGCACGAAGGCGTACTACATCCGTGCGGGCGTCTTCAAGGACGTCGACGTGTGTCTCTTCGCGCACGTGGGCGACAACATGGGCGTCAGCTGGGGCGACGGCACGCAGAACGGGCTCGTCTCGGTCGAGTACAGCTTCAAGGGCGAGAGCGCGCACGCCGCGGCGCAGCCCTGGCGCGGCCGCTCGGCGCTCGACGCCGTGGAGCTGATGGACGTCGGCTGGAACTTCCGGCGCGAGCACCTGCGCATCCAGCAGCGATCCCACTACGTCATCACCAACGGCGGCGATCAGCCGAACGTCGTGCCGCCGAACGCGAGCGTCTGGTACTACTTCCGCGAGACCGACTATCAGCACATCAAGGAGCTGAACGAGATCGGCGACCGGATGGCCCAGGCGGCGGCGTTGATGACCGGCACCGACGTGTCGATGCGCATCCTCGGCTCGGCGTGGCCGGGGCATTTCAACAAGACGGTCGCCGAGGTGATGCACGCGAACATCGAGAAGGTCGGCCTGCCGCAGTGGAGCGCGGAGGATCAACTGCTCGCCAAATCGCTGCAGCACGAGCTGAAGGTGCCTGAAGTCGGCCTGCCGACCAAGATCCAGCCGCTGCGCGGCCGCGAGCTGATTCCGGACGAGGAGAAGCGCGGCGGCGGGTCGGACGACATCGGCGACATCTCGTGGAACGTGCCGACCGTGACGCTGCGGTACCCGTCGAACATCGCCGCGGGCCCCGGCCACAACTGGGCGAACGCGATCTCGATGGCGACGCCGATCGCGCACAAGGGGATCGAGTACGGCGCGAAAGTCATCGCGATGACCGTCGTCGACCTGCTCGAGCGCCCCGAGCTCGTCCCGCAGGCCTGGGACTACTTCAGGAACGTGCAGACCAAGACGGTGAAATACATCCCGCTGATGCGCCCCGAAGACAAGCCGGCGATCTGGCTGAACGCGCAGACGATGGCGAAGTATCGCGAGGAGATGAAGAAGTACTACTTCGATCCGGGCAAGTACAAGACGTACCTCGAGCAGCTCGGGATCAAGTATCCGACGGTGAGATAGGCCGCGCTTGTCGGCAGCCGTACACAGGTAGGGCGGGCCAGCCCGGCGATCGAGGGGGGAGGGAACCTCCCGACGCGCCGGGCCTGCCCGCCCTACGAGCGGGGGAGTGAGCTCGGACTCCTATTTCTTCAGCGTCTGCATGTAGGCGACGAGCGCATCGACGTCCTCGCCCGGCAGCTGATAGTTCTTCATCGCCGGTTTCCGCTCGCTCTTGGTCTTGGCCGTCATTCCGGCCGCGTCCACGATCCACGCCTTGAGATCGGCCGCCGAATACTTCGCCGCGACGCCGTCGAGCGGCCCCTTCTTGTTGCCCTTGTCGCCGATCGAGTGGCACAGCGCGCATTTGTTGTCGGCGTACACTTTCTCGCCTTTTGCGACCTTGTCCTGCGCGCCGACGAGCGTCGCCGACGCGAGCACGGCAAGGACACCGAACGCAACCGATTTCATATTCAGCCTCTCTGCTGGCGGATATCCGGCGGATTCCGCGCTACGCGACGTCCTGTTGCGAGGGGCGTACCGCCGCTCCGGACCAAGCGGACCGCCGTTATACTGGTTGCCTATGCGCTCACTCCGGCTGCTCCCGGTCGCGGCGGCGATGATCCTGGCGGCGCGCGGCGCGGCCGCCGCCGACGCCACGCCGACCTTCTCGAAGGACGTCGCGCCGATCTTCTACGCCCACTGCGCCGAGTGTCATCGTCCGACGATGTTCGCGCCGATGTCGCTGATGACGTACGACGCGGCGCGCCCGTGGGCGCGTTCGATCAAGCAGAAGGTGGTGGCGCGGCAGATGCCGCCGTGGGGCGCCGACGCGCCGGCCGGCACCTTCCGCAACGATCCGACGCTGAGCGAGAAGGACATCGCCACGATCGCGGCGTGGGTCGACGGCGGCGCGCCGAAGGGCGACGATGCCGACCTGCCGAAGCCGCCGGAGTTCGCCGACGGCTGGACCATCGGCAAGCCGGACGTCGTCTTCACCATGGAGGAAGAGTTCCACGTCCCGGCCGAGGGCACGATTCCCTATCAATACGTCCGCGTGCCGACGCACCTCGCCGAGGATCGCTGGATTCAGGCGATCGAGATCCGCCCCGGCGCGGCGGCGCAGGTGCATCACGTCATCGCCTTCACGCAGCCGGCCGGCAGCGCGCCGAGCGGCGCGGGCCTGCTCGGGCCGACCAACATCGGCGGGACGACCCCGAACAAGCCGGGGATCCGCTTCCCCGACGGCGTGGCGCGCCTGCTGCGCGCGAACCAGGACATCACGCTGCAGATCCACTACACCACCAACGGCACGGAAGCGACCGATCGCACGCGCGTCGGCATCATCTTCGCGAAGACGCCGCCGAAGAAGCTCGCCGCCGGCGGGCTGGTGGTCCAGCCGCGGTTCGTCATCCCCGCGTACGACGGCAACGCCGAAGTGCGCGCGGTCACCCCGCTGCGCCGCGACACGCTCGTGACGACGCTGACGCCCCACATGCACGTGCGCGGAAAGGACATGACCTACATCGCGCACTACCCGGACGGCACGTCCGAGACGCTGCTGCACGTGCCGAAGTACGACTTCAACTGGCAGATCACCTACGAGCTGGCGACGCCGAAGGTGCTGCCGGCCGGCACACGGCTCGAGGTGATCGCGCACTTCGACAACTCGACGACCAACAAGTTCAATCCCGATCCGTCGAAGGACGTGCGCTGGGGCGATCAGACCTGGGAAGAGATGATGATCGGCTTCTTCGGCACCGTCGTCGATGCGCCCGCGGCGGCGCCGACGTCAGGGAAGCCGTAACGCCGGCGCGCTTCACGAAGATCGTGACGCGGTGACCGAGCCTGCCGAGATCCGCGGCGAGGGTGAGGCCGGCGGGTCCGGATCCGACGACGGCGACCAAGCGTCCGGTGGGCGCGGGGCGCGGTCGGTGTCTGACACCAACCGGGCGGGCGGCGGGGTCATCGGTGTCTGACACCAACCGGGAGGCCGCGTGACCGGTGTCTGACACCAACTCGGCGGCGGCGTGATCGGCGACGAACCGCTCCAGCCGCCCGATCGCCACCGGTTCGAACGGCACCCCGAGCGTGCACCGCCGTTCGCACTGATCCTCCTGCGGCCAGACGCGCCCGCACACCGCCGGCCGCAGGTTCCTCTCGCTGACCGTGGCGAACGCGCCGTCGAAGTCGCCATCCGCGGCCTGACGCACGAACGCAGGAATGTCGATCTCGACCGGACAGCCGGCGACGCACGGGCGATTCCTGCACGCGACGCAGCGCTGCGCTTCCTGCTGCGCCAGCGCGCGGTGTAGCCGCTGGCGACCTCGTCCAACGATCGCCGCCGCACCCGGCATCGACGGTCGGCATCGGCGTCTTCGTCCGCCGTCCGATTCTGCGCGCCATCGCTCCCGCTCCTCAACGCGCGCCGGCGCGATACCGCTCGAGCGCCCGCGCCTCGTCGTCGCGATACGCGCGCAGCCGCGCCGAGAGCTCGCCGAAGTCCACGAGATGACCGTCGAACTCCGGCCCGTCGACGCAGACGAACTTCTGTTCGCCGCCGATCGACACGCGGCAGCCGCCGCACATGCCGGTGCCGTCCACCATGATCGGGTTCAGGCTGACCGTCGTCCGGATGCCGCGCGGCCGCGTCACGTCGCACACCGCGCGCATCATCGGCAGCGGGCCGACGGCAACCACTTCGTCGAACGCGTAGCCGGCGTCGACGAGCGTCTCCAGCGCGTCGGTCGCCAGCCCATGTCCGCCGTAGCTCCCATCGTCGGTGGTGACGATGCACGGCGAGGCGACGCGCTTCATCTCTGCTTCGAGGATGATCAGATCGCGGGTGCGCGCGCCGATGACGGCCGCGACGGTGCCGCCCATCGCGCGCACGCCGGCGGCGATCGGATAGGCCACCGCCGTGCCGATGCCGCCGCCGACGCAGCAGACGCTCGATCCCGGCTCGATGCGCGTCGGCCGCCCGAGCGGCCCGGCCACGTCGGCGAGCGCGGCGCCGCGGTCGAGCGCGTTCAGTTTGTGCGTGCTCGTGCCGACGGCCTGGACGACGAGCGCGATCGCGCCGCGGACCGGGTCGGCGTCGGCGATCGTCAGCGGGATGCGTTCGCCGCGCTCGTCGACGCGGACGATCACGAACTGGCCGGGGCGCCGCTTGCGCGCGATCGCCGGCGCGTCGATCCAGAAACGCACGATCGACGGCGAGAGGACTTCCTTGTCGAGGATGGTATACATGTCCGCCGCAGCGGCGTTGCCGGAAAATCGGCAGATCGCGCCCATGCGGGCACTCGCGAGGAAGAAGCGTGCCGGCTCGAGACCCAGGACGGGTCGACTACCCCTCGTCGGCGGAGGGACCGTAGATCGAGGGCACCGGAATTCCGTTGAGGCGCAGGTAGACGCTCAACTGGCCGCGATGGTGGACGAGGTGGTACAACACGAAAGTGCGGAACGCCGACGCGCGCGGCATCGTGAAGATTTCCTGATCGCCGCGGCGCAGCGACCAGTACGCCGACAGCTCGGCGTCGGTCCTGTCGAGCATCGCCCGCGTCGCGGCGACCTGCGCGTCGAAGGCCGCGAGCAGCTCGGCGCACGATCCCAGCGCGTCGCGGACAATCGAGGTGGATGCGAGGTCGACGTGCGGCTGGTTCAGGATGGCGTCGGCCCACCGCGGCAGCTCGCCGAGATGCGTCGCGAGGGCGCCGAGCGTCATCGACTTGTCGTGCGGCTTCCACGCGAGCCGATCGTCGGGGACGCGTGCGAGCAGCCGACGCGTCGTTGCCGTTTCGTGATCGAATTCGGCGAGCAGTCCGTCCTTGAGCGCCATACGCGGTAGTCTAGCGCTGGCCGCGATCGCTGCCGCGCTCGCGTGCCGCAACGCACCGGCGCCTGCGGTGGCGCGGCCGCTGCCGCAAACCTCCGGCACGATCGCGCTGCCCGGGCTCGCCGCGCCGGTGCGCGTCGTTCGCGATCGCGCCGGCGTCCCTCACATCTACGCCGAGAGCGCGCCAGACCTGTTCGTCGCGCAGGGCTTCGTGCAGGCGCAGGATCGGCTGTTCCAGATGGACCTCTGGCGGCGGGCGTCTCAGGGGCGCCTGGCGGAGATCCTCGGCGCGAACTTCATCGATCGCGACGCGATGACGCGGCGCGTGCAGTACCGCGGCGACGTTGCCGCCGAATGGGAGAGCTACGGGCCGGACGCGAGGGCGATCGCGGAGGCGTTCGTCCGCGGCGTCAACGCGTACGTCTCGATCGCGCGCGCGCGCCTGCCGGAGGAATTCGTCCAGGCGCGCTGGACCCCGTCGTACTGGAGCGCGGCCGATCTGTTGAACCGCACCGATGCGTTTCTCGACAGCGGCGACGCGCTGGACGAGATCCGCCGGGCGAAACTCCCGGACGTCGTCGCCGACGCGATTCGTCTCGTCGGCACGCCGCCGTTCCTGGTCGGCGCCGCGCCGAGCGACGCGTCGACGCGGACGCGCGCACCGTCTCGCGCCGAGGCGTCGGCGTCGGGTGTCGTGGTGGGCGAGGCGGTCGCGTCCCTGTCGGCGCCGGCGCGGCGATATCTGGTGCACCTGGTCGCGCCCGGCTGGAACGTCGTCGGGGCGACGTCCCCGTGGCTGCCCGGCGTCGCGATCGGCCACAACGCGCGTGTCGCGTGGGGCATGACGCGGCTGGCGGTCGACACTCAGGACATCCTCGTCGAGCCGATGGCCGATGTCACGCGAAGAGAGCCGGAGTTGATGCGGATCAAAGGCCGCGCGCAGATGCTGCCGTTCACGCGGGACGTGACGCGGCGCGGTCTCGTGATCGCATCCGACCGCGAGCATGAGCGCGTGTTCGTCCTGCGGTGGGCCGGCTTCGAGCCCGGCATGACCGCCGGCCTCGGTGCGCTGGCGCTGGACCGGGCGACGAACCTGGCGACGTTCCGCGACGCTGCGGCGCGATGGAAAATGCCGGCGCGCCGGATCGTCGTCGGTGACGCCGACGGTCGCGTCGCGACCGTCGACGCCGCACCCCGCGGCGCGCGACGGCTGCGGCGCGCGGACGCCGCGCCGTCGACGACAGGCGCGGCGCTCTCCGCGACCGTCGTCTTTCCACATCTGATCCATCGGTTCGACGTCGGACCGCTGCCGCGACCGCCCGACGATACGGCGCTGCGGATGGAGATGACGATGCCCGACTGGGATCGATCGCGCGCGGTCGTGGCGCCTGGCCAGTCCGGCGCGCCCGCCAGCCCGCACTACGCGGACGCAGCGCGCGCGTGGGCGAGCGGCGAACTCCGGCCGCTGCTGTACAGCGAGGGCGCGGTGCGCAGCGCCGCCGAGGCGACGCTGACGCTCATTCCGGCGGGGCGCCGATGACGGCGATCGACTGCACGGCGCTCGTGAGCACGAACTGCCGACCGAGCGAGAACTCGAGCCGCAGCGCCACTTCGAGCGATCGCAGTTCGATCGAACTGCCGCCGTTGGTGCTTCCGGCGACGCGCACCGCCGTGAACTCTGGGAAGAACCTGCCGCCGCGCACGAACACGCCGGCGCCGCGCGGCTCGGAGACGATGATGTCGTAGACGGAATGGCGCGTCCGGACGCGCAGGCGGTCGAGCGCGGCGAGCCGTTCGATCGACTCGGCGGTCATTGAACGCGGTGGCAATGATAACAGCCGATGGCGTCGCGCGACCGGTTGTACTCGTACGACCGCGTGAAGTCGTACGCGGGCCGGCGCAGCAGGCGCGCCATGCCCGGGACGACGACTTCGCGCATGTACGCCGCCTTGCCCTGCTTGTCCGAGTCGGCGACGTAGCCGTAGATCGCGTTGCGCATCTGCGCGTCCATGCGGCCGCTGTACATCTCCCAGCCGCGCTCCTTCACGTCGGGCAGCGGCAGCGCCGCGACCGCCGGCATCCTCCATCCGCGCTGCGCGGCCGCCGGACCGTGGCACGTCTCGCACGTCACCCGATCCGGTCCGCCCTTCAGCGGCGCGAACGCGGCCTTGGCCCAGGGCATCACGTCGCTCTGCATGAACGCGACGATGTCCGCTTCGGGCCGCTTGATCCCGCCCGGCGCGATCGCATCGTCGGCGGCGTGCACGACCGGCGTCGAGCGTCCGTGGAGGCCGATGACCACGGCGACGATCGCGATCGCGACCGCGATGATGCTGCCGAGCGCTTCGCGCAGGTCGCCGGCGGGCGGGCGCGGATTCCACGCCAGCGCCGCGCGAACCGCCTGTGTGTCGAGCGAGGCGCGCGGATCGCCGGAGAGCAGCTCGAGCAGCGCCGCGAGCGGCGCGCCGCCGCCCACGCCCGTCAGGACGAGCGGCGACGAGCGCCGACGCCGGCTTTCGACGACGAGCGTCGACGTGCCGAGGAGGCGGTCGAGGCGAGACTCGGTGCGGTGGATGTCGCCGATATCGTGAAGCGCGATTTCGTCGAGCGTCTGCCGGCCGACGCGCACGAGGCGGAGATCGGTGAGGAAGTAACGCTCGCCGCGGAGGCGGCGAACGAGTCGGCGCGGCCGGCCGCGCCAGAGGGGCCGTTCGAAGCGTTCCAGGTCATGGGGTTCGCGCCGTTCGAACCCCTTGAACCACATGAACCGCATGAACCCCCTGAACGGCGAGAAC
>Ga0070741_10007083_pt1 | contig 23547 bp, 18 predicted proteins | sample Coa_R1_4_FD_66440 | JGI IMG/M metagenome (GOLD analysis project Ga0070741, IMG submission 66440) | Surface soil microbial communities from Centralia Pennsylvania, which are recovering from an underground coalmine fire - Coalmine... | ecosystem: Environmental > Terrestrial > Soil > Unclassified ...
GGCGGACGTTCGGACTGGCGCGCCGCCGGCCTCCCCGTGGAGGGTCGGGACACCGACTCGCCGCGCGCAGGTACCGTCGCCCGTCGCGACGTGCCGACCGCGCGGGTCGGCGAGCAGATCTCCGACGTCGCGGACCGAGTCGGCCCGTACCGGACGGACGCGGTCGTCGTCGTCGACGACGGCGGTGTGGTGCTCGGGCTCCTCCCCGGCGAGTCCCTGACGCTGCGCGACGCCGTCGTGCGTGACGAGCTCGACGACGCCGCGATCACCGTCCGCGCCGACGAGCCGCTGCACGACCTCGCGGCGCGGATGCGCAAGGAGGACGCGGTATCGGTGCTCGTGACCGACCCCGACGGCCACCTGCTCGGTCTCGCGCGTCGTGACGACGTCGAGCGCCTCGACCGCGAGCCCTGACCGCTACTGCCCGAGGTCCAGGATCGCGGGGACGAGACGGTCCGAGCGCGTGCGGACCTCGCGCAGCGCGTCGACGACCCGCGGATCGGCGCGCGTCTCGTCGCGTGGCGGGTTCAGCTCGCCGACAGTCACGTCCTCGCCGAGCGCGTGCGCGACGACGAGCCGGGCACCGACCGACGCGGCGTCGTCGTGGACGCGCCGCCGTGCGGGGAGATCGGTCGCCGCGCTCACTGTCGCGCGCCACAGCTCGCCGGCCGCCCCGCCACCGGCGAGCGCGAGCGCGACCGCATCGTGAGCGAGCAGCTCGACGCACCGGGCGACATCCACCGCGACGGCTTCCACGATCGCGCGCGCCAGGTCTGCTGCGGTGTGCGCCGCAGTGACGCCCGCGAACGCGGCGTGCGCGTCCGGCTGCCAGAACGGACCGCGCGCGCCGTTGAGCCACGGCAGCGCGACGACGCCGCGCGCGCCGGGCTGCGACTCGGTCGTGGCCGCCGCGAGCAGGTCGTCGTGCGGGCGGCCCGTCAAGCTCGCGAGCCAGCCCAACGCCGCGCCGCTCGCCGACAGCCCCGCCTCGACGACGAACCCGCCGTTCGCACCGCGCGACACCGCGGCGACACGGGGAAGCACGTCGACGGGACCCGGATGGGGGACGGAGACGTTCGCGGTCGTGCCCCACGAGACCATGGGGACGTCCGGCGTCGCGCCGGTCCCGAGCACCTCGCAGGCCCGGTCGCCCGCGCCCGGTACGACGACCGTGTCGTGCGGGAGCCCGAGCTCGGGCGCGCCCGCGCCCGCGGCGCGAAACGTCGAGGTGGACGGAACGACACGCGGGAGGCGGTCGCCCACGCGCGCGACGACCGGACCCGTGCGTTCACAACGCTCGAGTGAGGACAGCCCGGTCCGCGACTCGAGCGTGGGCTCCGTCACGACGTCGCCGGTCACCTGGGCCAGCACCCAGTCGCGCGGCGACAGGAGCCACCGCGCGCTCGCGACGACGTCCGGCTCGTGCTTCGCGACCCAGAGCATCTTCGCGGCGCAGCACGCGCTGTTCGCGACGACGCCGGTTCGGGCCCGGGTCTCGTCTGCGTCGCCGAGCTCGTCCACGACGTCGGCGGCCCGCTGATCGGACCACAGCACACCGGCGCGCACGGGTGCGAGGTCGTCGTCGAACAGCGCGAACGTCTCGCGCGCGGCGGCGAAGCCGACCGCGTCGAGGCGTGCATACGTCTCGGGATCGTCAGCGCGTACTTCGGCGCACGCGTCCGCGACGGAGCGCCACCAGTCGGACGGGTCCTGCTCGGCCCAGCCCGGTCGGGGATGGACCGTCGAGATCGGCGCACGGGCGCGGGCGACGACGTCCGACCCCGCCCACAGGACCGCCTTCGTGGCACTCGTCCCGAGGTCGAGCGTCAGGACGCGCACGCGGTCACTCGACGTGCGCGAGCTCGCGCACGACCTTCGCGAGCGCGGAGAAGTCCTCCCGGCCGTACCCGGCGGCGCTCGCGGCGCCGAGGATCTGGCGGACGATCCCGGACGTGAACGCCGGTGTCCGGGCCCGCGCCGCGTACGCGATCGCGAGATCGAGGTCCTTGGCCATGAGGTCGGTCATGAACCCCGGCTTCCACCCGTTCGACGCGGGGCTGTCGGGTACGACACCGGCCTCCGGGAGGCGCGTGCGCACCGCGACGCAGTCACCCGTCGAGTGGGTCAGCACCTCGTGGAGCTTCGCGAGGTCGGCACCCGCCTTGGCCGCCATCGCGGTCGCCTCCGCGGTCGCGAGCATCTGCGCGGCGTAGATCATGTTGTTGCACAGCTTCACGACCTGGCCCATGCCCGGCCCGCCCACGTGCACGATCAGTCCCGCGAACGGCTCGAGCGCGGGACGGGCCGCGTCGAGCGTCGCCGCGTCGCCGCCGACCATGAGGGTGAGCGTCCCGTTTTGCGCGCCTGCCGTTCCGCCGGACAGCGGCGCCTCGAGGTAGCGCGCGCCCGTCGCCGCGACTCGATCGTGTTGCGCGCGCTCGACGTCGGGGTCGATCGTCGACGTGTCGACGACGATCTTCCCGGGTCCGAGCACGGGGAGCGCGTCGTCGACGCAGCCGGCGACGTCGGGCGAGCTCGGCACGCACAGGAGGGTGATCTCGCTCGCCTCCGCGACGCCGCGCGGTCCGTCGCCCTCGCGCGCGCCGGCCGCGACCGCGGCGTCGATCGGCCCGCGGCTGCGTGACGCGACGGTGACCTCGTGGCCCGCGTCGACGAGGTGCCTCGTCATCGGGAGACCCATCGCCCCGAGCCCGACGAAACCGACTCTCATCAGCACCTCCGGCCACGCGGCGGCCGTCGCACGAATGTGACTGCCGTGTCAGGAAACCCTTGACGCTACCAGTGCCCGTCCGTACTTTGACCGACAGCGCCCGCACGGGCGGGACGGTGGGGGGAACGGTGGGGGGAAGCGTGACAGGACGCCCGGCCCGAGCGTCGGCGTCGCGGGTGGGGCCTCGCGTCTTCGCGGGGGTGCTGGCGACGGTCGTGGCCGCGGGGCTGCTCGCCGCGTGCGGGAGCTCGTCGAAGAAGTCGTCGTCGACGACGACCGCGAAGTCGAACGCCGGCGCGTCGAGCGCGCCGGGCGTCGGCGTCACGCCGACCGAGATCAAGATCGGCGTCGCGCTCGTGGACTTCAACTGCATCAAGAACTTCACGCCGTCGATCCGCGAGAACCAGGACGTCGGCTACAACGCGTTCTTCAACGACGTGAACGCGAAGGGCGGTGTCAACGGGCGCAAGCTCGTGCCCGTGTACGAGTCGTACTGCCCGATCGGGAGCGCGGCGCCGCTCGCCGTCTGCACGAAGCTCACCGAGGACGACAAGGTCTTCGCGGTGATGGGCACGTTCGTCGACTTCTCCGGCGACGCGCAGAGCTGCGTCGCGAAGCAGCACCACACGCCGCTGCTCACGTTCAATCTCACGCAGGCGATCATCGGCGCCGCCCCGCCCGGGCTCATCCTCTACCCGGGCACGACCAACGAGCGGCTCGACCGCATCGTCGTCCAGCTCCTGGAGCAGGAGAAGGCGCTGAAGGGCAAGAAGGTCGCGGTGATGGGCGCCACCGACCAGACGAAGATCGTGAACGACTCGATCGTTCCGGCCCTGAAGAAGGCGAACGTCCCGCTCGGATCGACCGCGATCCTGTCAACCGGCAGCAACCCGGACACGACGGCCGCGCAGGCGCAGCTCGACAGCTTCATCGAGCGCTGGAAGGGCGAGGGCGTGAACGCGGTGTTCCTCTCCGGCGACGTCGCCTCGTCGACCCAGTTCGTCACGAAGCTCCGCCAGGCGATGCCGAAGGTGACGCTCATGGTGGACACGACCGACGTGCTCGACCAGTACGCCTCGGCGCTGAAGACACAGGGCGTCAAGCCGAACCCGTACGAGGGGATGCTCACCGCCACGTACCCGCACGCGCTGTACGACAGCGGCCCGAACTGGGCGTACTGCAAGGGCATCTACGAGAAGCAGACCGGCAAGCACGCGCCGAACAGCCAGGAGGTCCTCACCACCCCGGACGGCAAGAACCTCGACACGTACGGCAACATCACGGACGCGTGCCAGTTGGTGACGCTCTTCCACGACATCGCGCTGCGCGCGGGCAAGAACCTCAACGCGGACTCGTGGGCCGCGGCCGAGAACTCCTACGGCAAGATCAACGACCCGGGATCGGGGCCGTACGCGTCGCTGCACCAGGGCAAGTACGACATCGACGACAGCTTCGCCCTCGTCGCGCTCGACACGTCGATCGGAGCGAAGGGCGACTGGCGACCGCTCACGCCCGTGCGTGACGTGACGGGAGGGAGCTGACCATGCGGCCGTCGCGAACGCTCACGATCGTCGTCGCGGTGCTCGCCGCGACAGCGGCGCTCGCCGCCTGCGGCAGCTCGTCGAAGAAGTCCTCGGGCTCGTCGACCACGACCGCGGCCAACAGCGCGGCGTCCAACGCGCCCGCCGTCGGGGTCACGCCGACGGAGATCAAGCTCGGCGTCGCGCTCGTCGACTTCAGCTGCGTCCGGAACTTCACGGACACGATCCGCGAGAACCAGGACCAGGTGTACAGCGCGTACATCAACGACATCAACCAGAAGGGCGGGATCGACGGCCGCAAGATCGTGCCGTTCTTCGAGTCCTACTGCCCGGTCGGCAGCTCCGGCCCGCTGAACGTGTGCACGAAGCTCACCGAGGACGACAAGGTCTTCGCGGTCCTGGGCACCTTCATCGACTTCTCGGGTGACGCGCAAAGCTGCGTCGCGAAGCAGCACCATACGCCGTTGCTCACGTTCAACCTCACGGACGCCGAGATCGCGGCCGCGCCACCCGGACTCGTCGTCTACCCGGGCGCGACGAACGAGCGTGTTGCCCGGATCCTGCTGCAGCTGCTCGACAAGCAGAAGACGCTGAAGGGCAAGAAGGCCGCGGTCCTCGGTGGCACGAACGAGTCGGAGGTCGTCAACAAGACGATCGTCCCCGGCCTGCGGAAGCTCGGCGTACCGCTCGGGACGACCGCGATCCTCTCGGTGGGCAGCTCGACCGACACGACCGCCGCGCAGGCGCAGCTCGACAGCTTCATCGAGCGTTGGAAGACCGAGGGCGTGAACGCGGTCTTCCTGTCCGGCGACGAGGTGTCGTCCATCGCGTTCGTCACGAAGCTGCGCCAGGCGATGCCCAAGGTCCTGTTGATGGTCGACACGACCGACATCAAGGGCGAGGGGCAGCAGCTGACGGCGCAGGGCGTCAAGCCGAACCCCTACGAGGGCATGCTCAGCGCGAACGGGCCGACGAGCCACGAGTACGACACCGGGCCGAACTGGGCGTACTGCAAGCCGATCTACGAGAAGGAGACGGGCAAGCCCGCCCCGGACGCCGAGCACATCATCAAGACGTCCGACGGCAAGATCCTCGACACGAACGGCAGCATCAACGACGCGTGCCAGGTCGTGACCATCTTCCACGACATCGCCGTGCGCGTCGGCAAGAACCTGAACGCGACGACGTGGGCAGCCGCGGTCAACAGCTACGGCAAGATCACCAACCGCGGCGGCGGCCCGTACGCGTCGCTGCACTCGGGCAAGTACGACATCGACGACAGCTTCCGGCTCGTCGCGTTCGACTCGTCCATCCCGCCGTCGGGTGACTGGAAGCCGCTGACGCCGCTCGAGGACATCACGGGAGCCGCCTAGTGGCCGGGGTCCTCGAGGGCGGGGAGGCCGGAAAGGGCGCGGAGACGCCGGGCGACGTCGCCGCGCTGGCGACGGCCGTCCTCGAGGACGAGGCCGAGCGTCAGCGCGCCCAGCAGCTCGCACGGGAGCAGGTCCTCTTCCCGGACGAGCTCCTTCCCGGGGTGAAGTCGGAGCCCGTGTCGTGGCACGACGCGCTGCTGCGCGGCGGCGCGCGCATGTTCGTGATCCTCGGGCTGATGATCTCGCTCGACCAGCTCACGCTGAACGCGGTGCAGGCGATCACCCCCGACCTGCGCTCGACCTTCCACATCAGCAGCGGGACGGCCGTGTTCATCGGCACCGCGTCCGGACTGTTCTACGCGCTCGGTGCCGTCCCGATGGGCTGGCTCGCGGACCGGTTCCGGCGCGTCCCGATCGTCGGCATCGCAAGCCTCGTCGCCGCGTTGTTCACGTTCCTCACCGGTGTCGCCGTCAACGTCTTCATGTTCTTCTGGATGGTCTGCTTCACCGGAATCTCGAAGGCGAGCGGCCTCGCGGTGCACCCACCGCTGATCGCGGACAACTACCCGATCGGGATCCGGGCCCGGATGGCCGCGGTCATGAACGTCGGCCAGCAGATCGTGGGGAACCTCAGTCCCGTGCTCGTCGGCGCGATCGCGGTGTGGATCGGCGGACGGGAGGGATGGCGCTGGGCATTCGTGGTCTTCGCGATCCCGGGCGTCGTGCTCGGGCTCGCCGCGTTCTCCATGCGCGAGCCGCCGCGCGGGCAGTTCGAGAAGGACGACGTGCTCGGCGAGGTGATCGAGGACGAGAACCCCGCGCATCCGTCGATGGAGGCCGCGTTCGCGCGTCTGAAGAAGATCGCGACCGTGCGGACGTCCATCGCGGCGTTCGCCGCGCTCGGGTTCGGCGTGTTCGCGCTCGGCAGCCTGCAGGTCCTCTATCTGAACGACACGCTGCACGTCCACGACATCCTGCGGCGGGGCGTGATCCTGAGCATCGCCGGGTACACGGCCGTCCCGTTCCTCTATCCCGTCGGCGCGTACTTCGACCGCACGTACCGGAAGGACCCGGCGAAGGCGCTCGTGCTGGTCGGCCTGCTGCTGCTGCCGTCCGCGCTGTTCACGCCGCTGCAGGTGTCGACGCACAGCACGGTGTGGTTCGTCATCTTCGGGATCCCGCAGGCCGTGCTCACCGCGTGCGCGTTCGCGATGGTCACGCCGGTCCTCCAGGCCGTCTGCCCCTACCGGCTGCGCGGTCTCGGCATCGCGATGGGTGTCATGTACGTCGTCCTGATCGGCGGGTTCGCCGGTGGCGTCCTCGCCGACTTCTTCACCAACGCGATCGGCGTGCGCGGCGCGGTGCTCGTCATCGGTGTCCCGACGAGCGTGATCGGCGCGCTCCTGCTGATGAACGGCGCGCGCTTCGTGCGCCACGATCTCTCGCTCGTCGTCGAGGAGCTGCTCGAGGAGCAGGAGGAGCAGCGCAAGCGCACCGAGCTCGGGCTCGCGACACCGGTGCTGCAGGTCGCCAACGTCGACTTCTCGTACGGCTCGGTGCAGGTCCTGTTCGACGTGAACTTCGAGATCCACCGCGGCGAGTGCGTCGCGCTGCTCGGCACGAACGGCGCGGGGAAGTCGACGATCCTGCGCGTCGTCAGCGGCCTGGAGGTCCCCGAGCGCGGCGTCGTGCGCCTCGACGGTCGCAACATCACCTACGTCTCGCCGGAGCAGCGGGTCCGGCTGGGGATCGTGTCGCTGCCGGGTGGGCACGGCGTGTTCCCCGCGCTCACCGTCGACCAGAACCTCGCCGTCAGCTCCTGGATCCGGACCCGGGCCGATGCGCGCGGCGGTGTCGACGTCGACGCGCGCGTCGACCGCGTGCTCGAGATGTTCCCGGAGCTGGCGGCGCGTCGAGAGCAGCCGGCCGGCAGCCTGTCCGGCGGTCAGCAGCAGATGCTTGCGCTCGCGCGCGTGCTCATCCACGAGCCCGAGATCTTGCTGATCGACGAGCTGTCGCTCGGCCTCGCACCCGTCGTCGTGCAGCGCATGCTCGAGGTCGTGGACGAGCTCAAGTCGCGCGGTCAGACGATGATCGTGGTCGAGCAGTCGCTCAACGTCGCGCTGGAGATCGCCGACCGCGCCGTGTTCCTCGAGAAGGGCGAGGTCAAGTTCACCGGCTCCGCACGGGACCTGCTCGAGCGTGACGACCTGGCCCGCGCCGTGTTCTTCGGGACCGAGGGCGGCTGATGCTCGCGTCGCTGCTGCAGCCGCACATCTGGACGTCGAACCTCCTGTTCATCGGGTTCGTCCGCGGGCTCATCGTCTCGTTGATCGCCATGGGCATCGTGCTCGTCTACCGGTCGAGCCGGGTCATCAACTTCGCGGTGGGGGACCTCGGCGTACCGTCGGCGGCGCTGCTCGCGTCGATGGCGGGCAAGTCGCACTGGCCGTACTGGCCCGCGTTCCTGCTCGCGGTCGGCGCCGGCACGCTGGCCGGGACGGTCGTCGAGCTCGTCGTCATCCGCCGGCTCTTCCGGGCGCCGCGCGTGATCGTGCTCGTCGCGACGATCGGGGTCGCGGAACTGGCGCGCGCCGTGACGATGACGTTGCCCGCGTACCGCAACGGTGAGCTCGTCACCGCGTTCCCGAGTCCCATGACGAGCGAGTGGCACCTCGGCAGCATCACGGTGAAGGGCTCGCAGCTCCTCGCGCTGATCGTCGTGCCGATCATCGCCGGTGCCCTGTGGTGGCTGCTCGGGCACACGCGCTTCGGCGTCGCGGTGCGCGCGTCGTCGACCAACTCGGACCTCGCCCGCCTCACCGGCATCAGCCCGAAGATGATGTCGACCGCGATCTGGACGATCGCGGGGTTCCTGTCCGCGATCGCGGTGATCCTCTACGCGACGGAGCAGGGCTCCTCGCAGCTCGTGTCGATCGGGCCGGACACGCTGCTGCTCGGCCTGACCGCCGCGTTGATCGGGAGGATGACGTCCTTCCCGCGCGCCGTCGCGGGCTCGGTCGCCGTCGGGATCCTCTACCAGATCGTCGTCTACAACTTCCCGGACACGGTCGGGCTGACCCAGTTCCTGCTGCTGATCCTCGTGCTGGTCCTCGTCGCGCGCATGAGCCGCACGGCGGACACCGGTGCCGAGAGCTTCTCGTTCGCACCGCGCGTCCCGCCCGTCCCCGAGCGCCTGCGCGACGTCTGGTGGGTCCGGCGGATGCCGCAGCTCGTCGCCGGCCTCGCGTTGCTCGTCGCGGTCGCGGTGCCGTTGATCATTCGCCAGTCGTTCCACCAGCAGACGTACGCCATGATCCTCGGGTTCGCGATCTGCGCGATCTCCGTGACGATCCTGACCGGCTGGGGCGGCCAGCTGTCGCTCGGCCAGATGGCGTTCGCGGGCGTCGGGGCGTTGAGCGCGGCCGCGTTCGTGCGCGGCGTCTCGGTCGACATCGGATGGCGTTCGACGCGGATCCTGCAGGGCTCGCTGCCGAAGGTGCCGTTCGTGCCCGCGTTGCTGCTCGGCGCGCTCGTCGCGTGCATCGTCGCGGTCCTCGTCGGCATCGGCGCGCTGCGGGTGAAGGGACTGCTCCTCGCGATCAGCACCATGGCGTTCGCGATCGCGGCGCAGGCGTACATCTTCGCCCGGCCGATCTTCTCCGGGACGACCGACTCGCTCACGGTGCAGCTGCCCCGAGGAAGCCTCGGCCCCGTCGACCTCGCGCACCTGAACCGCGCGTACTACTACTTCACGCTCGCCGCGCTCGTGATCGTGCTCGCGGCCGTCGGGCACCTCCGGAGAACGGGGATCGGGCGCGCCATCATCGGCGTGCGCGAGAACGAGCCGGCCGCGTCTGCGTGCGCGGTGTCGCCGACGCGCACGAAGCTCACCGCGTTCGCGCTCGCGGGGTTCGTCGCCGGTCTCGGCGGCGCCATCCTCGGCGGACTCGTCGTGACGATCGGCTACACCGAGCACTTCTTCCGGGTCGAGGACTCGCTCACGCTCGTGTCGCTGGTCGTGATCGGCGGCCTCGGCAGCCTCGCGGGCGGCGTCGCGGGCGCGTTGTGGGTCATCGGGCTCCCGACGTTCTGGCCGCACAACCAGACCGTCCCGCTGTTCACGTCGAGCATCGGCCTGCTCATCATCCTGCTGTACATCCCGGGCGGGTTCACCCAGATCGGCTACTGGATCCGCGGGTCGCTGCTCTCGTGGCTCGAGAAACGCATGCCCGCGGTGCCGGTGAAGACGGTCACCGCGCCACCCGCGTCGATCACCGGCATCGGCACCCGTCGCGGTCACGTGCGGACGAACACGGACGGCACCGCGCTGGCGACGAGCGATCTCACCGTCCGCTACGGCGGCATCTGCGCGGTCGACGGAGTGGACTTCCGCGCCTACCCCGGCGAGGTCGTCGGCCTCATCGGGACCAACGGGGCCGGCAAGTCGACGCTGCTCAACGCGATCGGCGGCTTCGCGCCCGCGAGCGGCGCGGTGCGCTTCCTCGGCGAGGACGTGGGCGGATTCGCCGCGCACCGCCGTGCGCGCATGGGGCTCGGACGCACATTCCAGGCCGCGACGTTGTTCCCGGAGCTGAGCGTGCGCGAGACGGTCGAGCTCGCGCTCGAGGCGCGGCAGCGCACGGGGTTCTGGGGGTCGCTGCTGTGCCTCCCGCCCGCGGTGCGGGCCGAGCGCGCGAAGCGGGCCGACGCCGCGGAGCTGATCGACTTCCTCGGTCTCGGGCGCTACGCGGACCGCCTCGTCGCCGAGCTGTCGACGGGCACCCGCCGCATCGTCGAGCTCGCGTCCGTGCTGGCCGTCGCACCGAGCGTCCTGTGCCTCGACGAGCCGACCGCCGGCGTCGCGCAACGCGAGGCCGAGGCTTTCGGGCCGTTGATCAAGCGCGTGCAGCAGGAGCTGGACGCGACGCTCGTCGTCGTCGAGCACGACCTGCCGCTGATCCTCGCGATCTCCGACCGCGTGTACTGCATGGAGGCCGGCGCGGTGATCGCGGAGGGGACCCCCGACGAGGTGCGCAACGACGCCCGCGTGGTCGCGTCGTATCTCGGCACCGACGAACGCGCCATCAACCGGAGCAATGCCTGAGCGAGCGAGCCGGGAGGCGAGCGGAAGCGGTGGCCCGAGCGGCCCGGCGACGGAGTCGCCGAGAGCGGAAGACGTGAACCACGTCGGCACTGTCGACGTGGAGCGTGCCGCCGCGACGTGGCGCGAGCACGGCTGGGTCCTGTGCGAGGGGCTCGTCGACCGCGACACCATCGACGCCGCGGTCGCCGACCTTGCGTTGGTGTTCCCGACGCCCGAGCAGTACCACGCGGATCCGGACGGCGAGCGCCGGCGGCGGCTCGGGACGCCGCCGCCGTCGGACGAGGCGTACGTGTGGCCGCCCGACGGTCCCGGATTCCGTCCCTTGCAGCACGCGTGGAAGCGCGACTTCCCGTTCCCCGGGAGCGGCGCGCTCAACCGGCTGCTCGTGCACCCGGCGATCGTGGAGCTCATGACGAGCGCGCTCGGCGCGGACGACGTCGTCGTGTACCAGGCGCAGCTCACCGCGAAGTACACGGGCTTCACGAACTACGAGCAGCCGCTGCACACCGACCGCAACCACTCGTGGCTCCCCGCGCGGCACGGTCCGCCGTGGGACCACGTCGAGGGCTTCCTGTACCTGTCGGACGTCACCGACGGCACCGCGCCGACCCGTCTCGTGTCGGTCCGCGACTCCGTGCGCCACGACCCGGGCGAGCCGCTCGTGCTGCCCGCCTGGGACCCGGAGCTGTACGCGTCGGAGCGTCCGGCGGCCGGCCCGCGCGGCTCGCTCCTCGCGTACCGCAACGACGTGTTCCACCGCGCGGTCGACCTGACGGAGCCCGGTGGCGCTCGCTTCCTGCTGAACGTGAGCTACAAGGTCGCGGACCGCGACTGGATCGGCTACCACGCGTGGCAGTCCCACGCGAACTCGTCGGAGTGGGTCGCGTTCGTCGAGGGCTCGACCGCGCGTGAGCTCGTACTGCTCGGCTTCCCGCCGCCCGGCCATCGCGTGTGGGACGCCGCACTGCTCGACGCCACCGCGCGCCGCTACCCGAACCTGGACCTGCGCCCGTGGCGCGAGGCGCTGCGATGACCCGCTCGTTGACACCTCAGTACCGAATGACGACGGGAATCTGTCAATGAGCGACGAACGCGAGGGCTCGCTGCTGTTCGTGACCCAGGTCGCGCCGTACCGCGACGGGCCCGCGGGGGTGCACGGCGTGCTCGACCAGGCCGCGGTCGGCGTCGCGCAGGTCGCGGAGCTGCACGGGCTGCAGACGACGCGCGTGGACGACGTGCGCACGCTCCCTGCCGGCGCGATCGCGGCGGCGCGCGCCGTCGCGCTGTTCACGATCGGCGAGACACCGTGGAGCGACGACCAGCGCGAGCAGCTCGTCGCCGGCGTGCGGTCCGGACGGCTCGCGCTCGTGGCGATCCACTCCGCGACGGACGCGTGCTACGGCTGGGACGACTACGGCACGCTGGTCGGCGCGCGCTTCGACGGGCATCCGTGGACCCAGCGCGTCGACGTGGAGGTGACCGACCGCGGCCATCCCGCGACCGCGCACCTCCCGACACCGTGGCCGTGGACGGACGAGGTGTACCAGTTCCGCGACCTGCGACCCGACGCCCACGTGCTGCTTCGTGTCCCGCCGGCGCAGCTCGACCTCGGCGCGCCCGGCGCGAAGCAGCCGTCGTTCGGGTTCCCCCTGTCGTGGTGCTTCACCGAGGGCGACGGGCGCGTGTTCTCGACCAGCCTCGGTCACTTCCCGGGGGCCTGGGAGAGCCCGCCGTACCTGCGCCACCTCGCGGGCGGGCTCGGCTGGGCGCTCGGCGGATCGTGAGCCGCACCCGCAACCTGTCGCCCTGGGCGTCGTGGATGCTGCGGCTCGAGGCGACCGCGCTCGGCGACCCGTTCCCGTCCGGCGCGGATGCCGCGACGCTGCGCGAGTGGCGGTCGCGCGCACGCGACCGTGTGCGCGCGCTGCTCGGTGACCGACCGGCGCGCGTGCCGCCGGACGTCGAGGCGACCGGGGCCGTCGACTGCGGCCCGTACACCCGGGAACGGGTCGTGTTCGACGCGGACGCGACGATGTCCGTCCCCGCGTACCTGCTCGTCCCGCACGGCCGAGCGCGACCGGGTCCCGCGCTGCTCGCGCTCCACGGTCACGGGCCCGGGAAGGGTGCGATCTGCGCGCTCGATCCCGGTGACGGGCACGACGCCGGCGGTCGCTACGCGCACGATCTCGCGACGCGGGGCTACGTCGTGCTCGCGCCCGACGCCCGCTGCTTCGGCGAGCGCGCCGACTGGAACCCGCCCGACCACTACGCGTGCGACACGAACCTGGTGAGCGCGGTCCTGTTCGGTGACGACCCGCTCGCACAGAACCTGTGGGACCTCACGGTCGCGCTCGACGTGCTCGGTGACCATCCGCTCGTCGACCGCGATCGTCTCGGCGTGATCGGCTTCTCGTTCGGTGGGACGCTCGCGTTCTTCCTCGCCGCGCTGGACGACCGTGTGCGCGCCGCGGTCGTGTCCGGCTACGTGTCGTCGTTGCGGGCCGCGCACCGGGTTCCGTGGAACCTGTGCGGGTCGCAGATCGCGCACGGGATGGTCGCCGCGGTCGAGCACGTCGACGTCGGCGCGTGCGTCGCAGGACGCGCGCCGCTCCTCGTCGAGACGGGCGCCGAGGACCTCATCTTCCCGCTGGAGGCCGCCCGCGAGACGGTCGCCGCGCTCCACGAGCTGTGCGACGCGCTCGGCGCGCCGCGCGAGACCGTCGTGCACCACGTGTTCGACGGCGAGCACCAGTACGACGGTGCCGCGGTAGCCGGGTTCCTCGACCGCTTCCTGCCGGTGGGATCCGGCGGCAGGTAGCTTCCCGCCCCGTGCCCGACCGCATCGACGACCGCCTCGCCTCGCTCGGCCTCGTGCTCCCGGGCCCGTATCCGCCACACGACCCGCTCGACGCGGTCGTCGTGCACGACGGTGTCGCGCGCACGTCGGGCCAGTTGCCGCGCGACCACGACGGCAACCTCGTGCACCCCGGCGTCGTCGGTGCGGACGTGACGGCCGAGCAGGGCGCGGAAGCGGCGCGGTGGTGCGCGCTGAACGCGCTGTCGGTCCTGCGCGACGCGCTCGGCGGGTTGGACCGCGTCGAGCGCGTCCTCACGGTCCTCGGGTTCGTCGCGTCCGCGCCGGGCTTCGTGCAGCAGCCGACCGTGGTCGACGGCGCCAGCCGACTGCTGCACGACGTGTTCGGGGACGCCGGGCGCCACACGCGCTCGGCGATCGGTGTCGCCGCGCTACCCCGGGGTGGTGCGGTCGAGATCGAGGTCGAGGTGGCACTCGGCCGGACCACCCCACGCGTGTAGCGTCACTGACACGCGCATCAGGGTTTCTCGCAGCAGGTCCACAGGAGGGTCGATGGCTCCCCGCATCGTGATCATCGGCGGCGGCAGCTACCAGTGGGCCCCCACGCTCGTGCTCGACATCGCGAACATGCCGGCACTGCAGGACGCCGAGCTCGTGCTCATGGACGTCGACCCCGCGCCGCTGCCGAAGATGGTCGAGCTCGTCGAGCACGTGGCGAAGTTGCGTGGCATCGGGCTGTGCGCGACGTCCACGACCGACCGGCGTGCCGCGCTGGAGGGCGCGGACTACGTCGTCGTGACGATCTCGACGGGTGGCTTCGCGAGCATGCGCCACGACCTCGAGGTGCCCGCCCGTCACGGCATCCGCCAGTCGGTCGGCGACACCGTCGGGCCGGGCGGCGTCAGCCGCGCGCTGCGCAACATCCCGGTGCTCGTCGCCATCGCGCGCGACATGGAGCGGCTCTGCCCCGACGCGTGGATGCTCAACATCACCAACCCGATGACGACGCTGTGCCGTGCCGTGACGCGCGAGACGAGCATCCGCACCGTCGGTCTCTGTCACGAGGTGACCGTGACCCGGCACGTGCTCGCGTCGCTGCTCGGCGCGGACGCGCGTGAGCTCGATCTCACCGTCACCGGGGTCAACCACTTCCCGGTGGTCACCGCGCTCCGTGTCGACGGTCGTGACGCGCTCGCGGAGCTGCGCGACCTCGCCGAGCACGCGGACGAGCGGGCCGACGAGCCCCTGCCGATCGATCTCCCCGAGGACCTCGATCCCGCGCTCCGCGCGCAGCTCACGATCGGTTCGGTGATGCAGTCGCACCGCATCAAGTTCGAGCTGCTGCGACGCTTCGGTGCGCTCCCCGCGGCGGGGGATCGCCACCTCGCCGAGTTCCTCCCCGGGTTCCTCACCGAGGAGTCGGGATGGGGCAGCGAGTGGGGCGTCCACCTCACGACGATCGCGGACCGGGAACGCTCGCAGGGCGACTACGTCGCCGCGCTCGACGCGCTGCTCGCCGCGGACGAGCTGCCGACCGCGCAGTCGGGTGAGATCGTCGCCCCGTTGATCGCATGCTTCCTGACCGGCGAGCACGGGGAGTTCCCGATGAACCTGCCGAACGTCGGCCAGTGCCCGGACCTGCCCGACGACGTCGTCGTCGAGAGCGTCGGCGTGGCGGACGGTTCCGGTGTGCGTGGCCGCGACCACGCGCTCGCGCCGCCGTTCCTCGCCGAGGTGCTGCGCCGCGTCGCGGCGTCGCAGGAGCTCACGGTCGAGGCCGCGCTCACGGGCAGCCGCGAGACGGCGTTCGAGGCGATGCTGGCCGACCCGCTCGCGGGTCGCACCGACTACGAGACCGTCGCGCGCATGACCGACGAGCTGATCGACGCCACGAAGCCGTGGCTCCCGCAGTTCGCGTGAGGACCACGACGCGATGAGCACCGCGCCGGACTTCGTGGTCGGCGACCTGCGCGTCCGCGTGTTCGACACCGTCGACGACCTCGCGTTCGCCGCCGCGTACGACGTCGCCGGCGCGGTCAACCGGGCGGTCGAGGACCGGGGCGAGGCGAACGTCATGTTCGCGTCGGGCCTCTCGCAGGTCGCGTTCCTCGACGCGCTCGTCGCGCGTCCGGACGTCGACTGGACCCGCGTCGCCGGCTTCCACATGGACGAGTATGTCGGCATGGCGCCCGACCATCCGGCGAGCTTCCGCCGGTACATGCGCGAGCACGTCGTGGCGCGCGTCCAACCCGCGGAGTTCCACGAGCTCCGTGGTGACGCTCCCGACGTCGACGCGGAGATCGAGCGATACACGAAGCTGCTCGAGGCGCACCCACTGGACGTGTGCTGCCTCGGCATCGGCGAGAACGGCCATCTCGCGTTCAACGACCCGCCCGTCGCGGACTTCGACGACCCGGTCGACGTCAAGGTCGTCGACCTCGACGAGCGGTGCCGCGCCCAGCAGGTCGGCGAGGGTCACTTCCCGACGATCGCCGACGTGCCGCCGCGCGCGCTGACCGTCACGATCCCCGCGCTTCTCCGCGCGCGAACGGTCGTCGTCGTCGTGCCCGAGGCGCGCAAGGCGAAGCCGGTGCACGACGCGCTCGACGGACCCGTGTCGACCGACTGCCCGGCGTCGATCCTGCGCCGGCATCCGCACGCCACGCTCTACCTGGACGCCGGCTCGTCGTCACTGCTCGGGCGATGACCGACCGGGGCGCGCGGCGTCTCCCCGGCGCGGCGAACCCCGCGCTCGACGTCGTGACGTTCCCGAGCCCGGCGGAGCTGCGCCGTCGCGCGCCGCGCCTCGCGCTGGGTCTGGTCGGTCTCGGGTTCGGCATCGCGATGATGATCCGCGCCCGCCTCGGCGTGAGCCCGTGGGACGTCTTGCACCTCGGCATCGCGCACCATCTCGGCGTCTCCTTCGGCACGGTCGTGGTGGGCGTCGGCCTCGTCGTGCTCCTCGGATGGATCCCGCTGCACCAACGGGTCGGCATCGGGACCGTCGTCAACACGCTGGTCGTCGGGTGGATCGCCGACGGCGCGCTGGCGCTGCTGCCCGAGCCGCGCGAGCTGGTCTGGCGCGGCCTGCTGCTCGTCGGCGGCGTCGTCGTGGTCGGCGTCGGGATCGGGCTCTACATCGGTGCCGGCCTCGGGCCCGGCCCGCGCGACGGGCTGATGACGGGTCTCGCGGCGCGCGGCCATCCGCTGTGGCTCGTCCGCATGGGGCTGGAGCTGAGCGCACTCGCGGTGGGCTGGGTGCTGGGCGGCGACGTGGGGGTCGGCACGCTCGTCTTCGCGCTCGGGATCGGGCCGCTCGGCCACTTCTTCCTGGCCCGCTTCCACCTCGCCGTCGAGCCGACTCGTACGGAGCCGGACGTGATGACGGGGGAGTAGTGGTGACGGTCCGGGTGGGGCTGATCGGTCGCGGGTTCGGCGAGCGCGTCGTCGCGCCGGCGTTCGCCGGGACCGACGGGTGCGAGGTCGTCGACGTCGTGAGCGCGCGCGACGAGCACGCGGTGCACGAGCTCTGCACGAGGCGCGACGTCGACCTCGTCTCCGTCCACTCGCCGCCCTTCCTGCACGCGCGCGACGTCCGTCTCGCACTCGGGAGCGGTCACGCCGTCCTGTGCGACAAGCCGTTCGGGACGAACGCGTCGACGTCGCAGTCGCTGTACGAGGAGGCGCGGGACCGCGGCGTGGTGAACCTCGTCAACTTCGAGTTCCGCTACCACCCGGTGCGGCGCGCGCTGCGACAGGCGATCGCCGACGGCCGCATCGGTCGGGTGGAGCACGTGCAGTGGACGCATCTGAGCGCGGGCACTCGCGTCCCGCTGCGCCCGTACGGATGGCTGTTCCGGCGTGACCTGGGGGGAGGCTGGATCGGCGCGTGGGCGTCGCACGCGGTCGACACGCTGCGGTTCCTCCTCCGCGGGGACGTGCGCGCCGTCGCGTCGGCGCCCCGCACGACGATCGCGCACCGGCCCGACGGCGACGGCGTGCTGCGCGAGTGCGACGCCGAGGACGGCTTGGCTGCGCTGCTGACCGTCGGCGACGGCGTGTCGGTGACGATCGACTCCGGGTTCGCCGAGGCCGCGACCGTGACGCCCCGCATCGTCGTCACCGGGTCCGACGGCGTCCTCGAGGACGTCGGGGACCGCAAGCTCGTGCTGCGTGCGAGCGACGGTCGGGTCGAGGAGCTCACGGCCGACGTCGCCGGCGTACACGGCGATCGTCACGCGGGGCCGATGGCCCGGTGGGCGGCCGTCGTCCGCGACGCGGTCCGCGACGGTGCCGCTCCTCGCGACGCGGCGACGTTCGCGGACGGTCTCGCGTGCGCGCGCGTGCTCGACGCGCTCCGCACCTGACGCGCTCCCGACCGTCCGGACGGTCAGACGCGGTCAGGCGCCCGCCGCGAGCGCGAACAGTCGCCGCCACCCGCGCGCCGCGATCCCGAGCGTCCCGAGGTAGGCGTCGGCCTCCGCGGCCGCGCTCGCGGCCTCGTCGGGCGCGACGACCGCGAGGACGTGCGCGCGCGCCAGCCGCGTGACCGCCTGCTCGAGCCGTGACTCCGTCCCGTCCGCGATCGCCACGGCGCGATCGCACTGAGCGCGTGCACGCTCCTCGTCACCGAGGCGCGCCGACGCGAACGCACGTGCGAACGCGAGGTGGATGCCGTCGAGGAACGTCACGGGTTCGGTGGCGCGGTCGCAGCGGGCGAGCGCGTCGGCCGGGCGGCCCGCCGCGGTCTCGGCGATCGCGACCGCGGCGGTGAGCGCCGAGCTGACACCTGAGTGGATCGCGGTGTCGAGCGCGACGTGCAACGTCCGCAGCGCGGCGTCGACCTGACCGTCCTGCAGGAGCGCGAGGCCGTGGGCGAGGCGGGCGTCGTCGTGCCCGGGCCCCGGGCTGTCGGGCTCGACGCACTCGAGGGCCGCGGCCGCATCGCCGATGCGGACCGAGATCGCGGCCTCGAGCCCGACCGGCGCCTCCCGCATGGAGTCCGAGAGGCCCTGCGCGAGCTCCGAGCTGTGCGCCGCGAGTGCACGGGCCTCGGTGATCCGGCCGGCGGCGAGCTGCGCGAGCGACAGCGGCATGGTCGCCTGCATCTCGCCCCAGACGTTGCCGATCTCGACGAAGCGGTCGCGCGCGCTCGTCGCCCGCTCCAGCGCGAGCGTCACGTTCCCGCGCCACACCGCGACGTGCGCGAGCAGCACCAGCATCATCGACGACGCCCACGGGTCTCCCGACTCGCCACCGCGGCCGAACGCCTGGACCGCGAGCGCCTCGGCCTCGTCGAGACGGCCCTCGCCCCAACGCACCCAGGCCAGGAGCCCGAACGCCCATGCCAGCCCACCCCAGTCGCCGATCGCCGCGAAGGTGTCCGCCGACTCGTGCAGGCGTTGCTCGGCGACCTCCATGTCGCCCGTGTTGAACGCGATCCACGCGAGGTTCTGCAGCGCCCAGGCCTCGCCGCGCTCGTCGCCGGCGGTGCGGTACGCGGCCAACGCCTCCTCGATCGACTCCGCGGCCGCCTCGTTGCGCCCGAGGAACATGCGATTCATGCCCTGCGCGCGCAGCGCGTCGGCAAGGCCGGCCTGCTCGCCGCGCGGTGCGAGACCCCGCCAGCAGCTCACCGCTTCGTCGAGCGTCCTCTCCGCGGCGACGAGGTCACCTTCCTTGTGCTCCACGTCGCCGAGCACCACGAGCGCGGCCGCGCGCGTCTCGGCGTCAGCCCGTTCCTGCGCCTCGCGCGAGACCGCGAGCGCGTCCTCGCGCGCGGCCGCGAGCTGGCGCAGCTCGGCGCGCGCTCTCGCGCGGGCGAGGAGCAGCCGGCACCGACGCTCGCTGCCGACGGGCGTGAGCTTCAGGGCCATCGCGAGCAGGTCCGCGGCGACCCGCCACCGCTCCTGCCGCTCCGCCTTCGTCGCCGCTCGCTCGAGGAACTCCACCGCGGACGACTCGAGGTTCGCGGGCACGCCCTCGACGTCGCCGAGCTCCGCGGTGAGGTTCGCGGCGATGCCGTAGTGGCGCGCGAGCCCGTCGAGCACCTGCTCGAGCCGATCGGTGTCGCCGGCCCACTTCGCGAGGTGGTGCGCGACCGCGAGGTGACGGCGGGCGCGCTCGCCCTTCGTCAGCATGTCGTACGCGACGTCGCGCACGAGCTGGCTGCGGAACACGAACATGTCGCCGTCGACGGTCACGAAGTTGTCCTCGCCGAGCCGCGCCAGCCGCGCGCGTGCGTCTGCGATGCCGTGCTCGCGCGCGAGCGCGTCGACCACGTCCACGCGACCGCTGGCCCCGACCACCGCGCAGTCGTCGAGCACCGCGCGGTCACCGAGATCGAGGGCATCGAGGCGTGACGCGACCAGGCCGCGCAGCGTGGCGGGCACCGCGATGCCGGGGCGCGGACCCGTCCGCGGCCCCCCGTTGCTCGCGGCGAGGACGGCCGCGAGCTCCTCCATGAAGAACGGGTTGCCGCCGCTGCGCTCGACGAGCAGGCGGACCACGTCGTCGGTCGCGTCGGGGCCGAGCAGCGTGCGCCCGAGCGCGGTGCTCGCGTCGGTGTCGAGCGGCTCGAGCTCGAGGAGCAGCGCGTCGTAGCCCGTGGGCCTCGGTGTCCAGCGCTCGGTCAGCTCGGGACGCGTCGTCGCGAACAGCACGAACGGACGGCCCCGGAGACGGCGCAGCAGCTGCTCGAGCACCTCGAGCACCGCGTCGTCGGCCCAGTGGAGATCGGCGAGCGCGAGGACGACGGGCTGCCGTTCGCACATCTCGTCGAGACATGCGAGCAGCGAACGTACGGCTTCGTCGCGCGCGCGAGCCGGTTCGACGGCGTCGTCGACGTGGCCGAGCAGCGTGCGCAGCCCTTCGACGAGGCGGACGACCTCGGGGTCGGCGTCGTCGAGGCCCGTCGTCTCGGTCACGCAGCGACGGACCTGCGCGGTCGCGACATCCGCCGGCTCGCCGCCGTCGAGGCCGAACAGCTCGCGCAGCGCCTCGGCGAACGGGAACCAGACGTTCGCCTCGCCGTACGGCACGCAGTGCCCGAGCAGCACGCACGCGTGGTGGTGCTCCGTCACGACGTCGCGCAGCTCGAGCGCGAGGCGCGTCTTGCCGACACCCGGCTCACCGGACAGCACGACGAGCTGCGCGCGCCGGCGCGCCACCGCTTTGCGGATGCCGCTCGTGAGGAGGTCGAGCTCGACGTCGCGCCCGATGAGCGGCGTGGGCGGTCGTGCGCGCCGCTGACCGGGCGGCTGGGACTGTTCGAGCGCGCGCCACACATCGAGCGGTGCCTCCCGACCGCGGATGACGACCGGGCCACGTGGCTCGTAGCGCACCGCGCCCGCCGTCGCGGCGTACGTGTCGGGACCGACGAGGACCTCGCCCGGCGCCGCGGCGGTCTGCAGGCGGCTCGCGGTGTTCACGACGTCGCCCATCGCCGTGTAGTCCCCGCCGGCGCGCAACGCGCCGACGAGGACCTCGCCCGTGTTCACGCCGATGCGCATCTCGACGTCGAACCCGTCGGCGGCGCGCATCGCGGCGAGCGTCTGCTGCATGCGGAGTGCGGCCCGGACCGCGCGCTCCGCGTCGTCCTCGTGGGCGACCGGCGCGCCGAAGAGCGCCACGATCGCGTCGCCGACGATCTTGTCGACCTGCCCGCCGAACGCGGCGACGTCCGCGACGAGCCGCTCGAAGCAGCGGTCGACCGTCCCCTTCACGTGCTCCGGGTCGGCCGCCTCCGAGAACGTCGTGAAGCCGACGAGGTCCGCGAAGAGCACCGTCGCGACCCGCCGCTCGTCGTGCCGGACGACGAGCGCGCGCCCGCAGGACGGGCAGAAGCGGGCGCCCTCGGGAACGGGCGCGCCGCAGGCCGGACACATGGCGTCAGGATACGTCCCGCCGTGCCGGCCGGGCCGGTGCGGGACGGGTCGACGGACGCGTGGGCCGCGAGCGGTGGCGTGCGACGAGCTCGCGGATCGTGTCGGCGAACGCGGCGCGCTCCTCACTGGGGGCGTACGCCGTGCGGTACCGCCGTTCGTGCGACTCGACGAGGTCGGGCCGGTGACCCGCGAGCCACGCGAGGTAGTGCTCGCGCACGCCGGGTCGTAGGTGCAGCAGCACACCCGAGATCGACGGCGCGCCCGCGTCCACGCACGCGCGCACGACGGCGTCCAACTGGTCGCGACCGTCGGACAGGCCGGGGAGCACCGGCGCGACGAGCACGTTGCACGGGATCCCGGCCTCGTTGAGGCGCGCGACCGCCTCGACCCGCTTCATCGGGTGCGGCGTACCGGGCTCCGTCGCGCGCCACACGTCCTCGTCGAGCGTGCCGATCGAGAACGACGTCGTCACGTCGGTGCGCTGCGCGGCCTCCGTGAGCACGTCGAGGTCGCGCAGGATCAGCGTCCCCTTCGTGAGGATCGAGAACGGGTTGCGCGCCTCGCCGAGGACCTCGACGATCCCGCGCGTGAGCCGGTACTTGCCCTCGGCGCGCTGGTACGGGTCGGTGTTGGTGCCCATCGCGATCGGATCGCCGCGCCACCGCTTCGGGTGGAGCTCCGCGCGCACCCGCTCGACGGCGTTCGTCTTGACGACGATCACGCGGTCGAACTCGGTCGACGGGTCGAGGTCGAGGTACGCGTGCGTCGGGCGCGCGAAGCAATAGGTGCACGCGTGGCTGCAGCCGCGGTACGCGTTGATCGTGTAGCGGAACGGGACGGGCGAGCGGTCGGGGACCTCGTTGATGATCTGCCGGGCCCGCACGTGCACGAACTCGAGCCCGCGGAACTCGCCTCGGCCGATCTCACGCTCGGGCACCTCGAAGAGCGGGATCTGCGTGACGGCCTCTCCCGTGGGCTCCAGCGCGGCCCACCGGTGCGGTCGGTGCCGCCGATCGGGATCGATCCGTTCGGGCATGGCGCCCAGCGTAGCGAACACACGTTCGGCCCGCGTGCGAGACGTCGTGGTCGCGCCCGGTCCCGCCTTGGTCCGGCGGCGCCGGCGCGCCGACAATGGGCGCATGGCGAAGCTGTCCGACGAGCAGGTGCGCGCGGCGCTCGAGGGCCTCCCCGGCTGGGAGCGCGACGGTGACGCGATCCGCTCGTCGATCGGGCTGCCCTCGTTCGCGGACGCGATCGCGTTCGTCGTGCGCGTCGGATTCCTCGCCGAGGCCGCGAACCACCACCCCGACCTCGACGTCCGGTGGCGCACCGTGCACGTGACGCTGACCACGCACGATGCCGGCGGGATCACCGACAAGGACATCGACCTCGCGCGCGCGATCCACGGCGCCGCGACCGGGCGATGATCGTCTTCTTCGTCGTCGCCGGTGGGCTCGTCGTGCTCCTCGTCGTGTTCGGCGTCGCGGCCGCGACCGACCCGGGGCCACCGCCCGCGGAGGTCGCGCTGGGCTACGAGCTCGCGTGGGACCGGCTCGACTTCGACACGCTGTGGTCGCTGTCGACGGCCGAGCTGCGTGACCGCCGGTCGCGCAGGGACTTCGTCGCGGCGAAACGAGCCGCGTACCGCGAGCAACCGGATCTCCGCCGTCTCACGCGCAACATCGCGGTCGAGGAGGCCACGGCCGGGCCCCACGTCGCGGTCGTGATCACCGCGGTCGAGCTGCGCGACGGCTCGACGGTGCGGGACGAGCTCAAGCTCGTCCGCCGGGCGGGTCGCTGGCAGGTCCTGACCTACAACCTGCGCACGGCTCAGGGCTCCTGACGCCAGGCCCACCCGCGCCACCGGCGGACCGTGACGACGATCGCAGGGCCGCTCGGCGGTGTGGCACGGTATTGCGCGTAACGCGCGACGAGCCGCGCGACCGCCTGCTCGTGGTCCGGACCGTCGTCGAGCACGCGGGCGTCGCCGTCCGCGCGTGCCCACCACAGCTGCGTCCAGTCGTCGTCGTCGTAGTGGTCGACGAGCAGGCTGACCGCGGGGTTCGCGCGCACGTTCGCGACACGGCGCAACGC
>Ga0070741_10007084_pt1 | contig 23547 bp, 13 predicted proteins | sample Coa_R1_4_FD_66440 | JGI IMG/M metagenome (GOLD analysis project Ga0070741, IMG submission 66440) | Surface soil microbial communities from Centralia Pennsylvania, which are recovering from an underground coalmine fire - Coalmine... | ecosystem: Environmental > Terrestrial > Soil > Unclassified ...
GGACTTGATCATCGCGCAAGGTCATGACCTCGACACCATCCAGCTCAGCTATCCGCAGCTTCGCTATCGTGAGCCGCTAATGCTCCTACGCAACGACGGCAAGCGCTTCGTCGATGTCTCTGCCGAATCGGGAAGCGTGTTTCAGCAAGCGTGGGCAGGGCGCGGGCTCGCGAGCGGGGATCTCGACAACGATGGACGTGTCGAGGTGGTGGTCACAACCAATGACGGTCCCGCGTATGTTGTCCGCAACGAGACCGATACCAACAATCACTGGCTCACGCTCAATCTGGTCGGGCATCGCAGCAATCGCGACGCGATCGGCGCTGAAATAAAAGTCACGACCACGCAGGGGGCGCAGTACGCGACCGTGAGTACCGCAGCCAGCTATCTTTCCTCGAGCGACAAGCGCGTTCACTTCGGTCTCGGAAGCGAATCAGTGGCACAGTCCATAGAAATCCATTGGCCCAGCGGGATCGTGCAGACGCTGAAGAACGTCGCCGCAGATCGCATACTGCGAGTAGACGAACCTGGACAAACGCAAGCGACGGCAAGCCGAATCGATTGATTTCCATGCTCCGCCTGTAACCCCCCGGAGCGCATCCGTGCGTGCTCTGGTGCTTTCAGAGACATTCGCGCACCAGAACGGAGACCGAGGCTGTAACCTTTATAAGCCGCCTGGCGCGAACTCTGGTTCGCATCAATTCCGGTTGATGCAGTGAATCAATTCGGGAAAACAATCGATCGTAGCTGCGGATGGGGCCAAAACTCTTTTTTTCCCGACCGCAGCGTAACTAAGTGAAATGAGAGCTTTGAAGCCGATTGCTTATGTTTCAGATGAGAACTATGTTGCTCTGGCCGAGGTTCGCGCGGATTTCGAGCCTCGCTCCGGCGGATCGGTCATAACCCTGAATTCTTCCGCCCGCGGCGCCTATTATGATGTGCCTCCAGGCGCATACCGGGTAGTGCTGTCGAAAGCAGGATTCGGAGCCAAATGGGTCGACTGCGAGCTCGGCGGCAGCGATCCCTACCAGTTCCGTCTCCTTTCTGCTCAGATCTTTGGCTACATGTGGCCCAAGTGGATACCGGCCGGAGGGCAATCGGAGGTCCGCGTCCACAGCCCAGAGCAGTATCAGTTAACCCTCTGGCGCTACGGATTGAAAAAAGAGTTCGCGCGCATGATTGGTTGGTTCGACGAACACGGCCCGCGCGCAACCGAGCAGATCACTCCCGACGGGGACTACTCTCAAACCGGAGTTCGCTGGAACTTCCACGGCTATCCCTCGGTTCCTGTTCAACACTTTGTTAGCGCTCCATCCCGTTCTGGGCTGTATTACTTGTGGGCACGAACTGCTTCCGGCAAAACATTTTCTTTTCCCTGGGTAGTCTCTCCGGCGCAGCCGCAAGCGAAGATAGCGGTACTGGCTTCGACCAACACCTGGAACGCGTACAACAACTTCGGTGGACGTTCGAACTACATCAACCCTGGCGGACTTCCACCCGCTCCGACCGTGAACGCTCGACTCGATCTTGAGCGCTACACCAGCCAGGCGGGCGTCTGGTCCATCCCTGACGCCGAGTTCAAGCCGCTCGCATTCGAGAGACCGGAATCGGGAAATCACATCTTTGACAATTCACCGTGGACCGATTCTTCCATCACTGATCCCATACAGGGAAGATTGCAGTGCGGACAGGCTCCGGCGGAATGGCGCCTGCTAGGTTGGCTGGAGCGTGAAGGCTTTGCCTATGATTACTACGCCGAGGCGCAGCTGCATGACGGTACGTTGCCGCTCGATGCTTACAAAATACTGATCCTCTCCGTACATCCTGAGTACTGGACTCGCAAGATGTTCGATCAGGTGCGGCACTGGATAGAGGCGCAGGGCGGTCGTCTCATGTACCTGGGAGGCAATGGCGTCAATTGCGAGGTTCTGCTCGAAGGGGATTCGATGCGATGCCTGTCACACGAAGAGAAAGGCAATGTGAGTGGCGTTTACGAATCACGGATGCATCGCACGCATCGCTCAGAGGCAGGATTGTTAGGGGTTGCGTTTACCTATTCCGGAGCCATGACCGCTGCTCCTTATCGCGTCATCGACTCGGAGCACTGGGTGTTTCGCGAGACCGGTCTGAACAAAGACGACATCTTCGGCGAGAAGAGCTTGCACGAGCGTGTACCCGGAGGCGCCTCCGGTCACGAGACCGACAAAATCACTCCCAGCTCGCCATCCACTCTTCGGCATCTGGCCCAAGGCGTCAACGCAAATCGAGGCGGCGCCGACATGGTGTATTTCGAACAAGGCAAGGGAGCAGTATTTTCCGTCGGATCGATCACCTGGACATGCTCTCTCTTTCCCGATAAAAACATCTCTCGCGTTACCCGCAACGTGATTGAACGCTTTCTTCAATAAGCTAGTGAGAGCTCCGGTGAATGGAGGCGAAGCACCGGGGCCCGGTTCGATGCCCAATGCTGAACGCTTAGCTTTGGCCGTTGCTGTTGCCATCGCGGAAAGGGAAGCGTCCTCACGAGCTGCAAGTAGTCCGGAATGCATTGGGCTTAGCCACCCGAAAAGGAACGCCTTTGACAAGTTATTGCCGGTTCTTTGATCGGTATCCCGTGCCGGAAACGATTCTCCCGAAACGGATTATATTCGCCTATCATTCGCCCAAGTCGCTGATTCAGTGTAACGCGTCCAGATCGAGCCAGGAGCCGTCCGGCTGAGCCTTCCAGACTTTTACCACCGGATGGACCTCCCACAGCGTTCCTCTTTTGTGAGTGGTGATCTGATCCTTGTGGTCGGGGTCGTACATGAGCCAGCCATCGATCTTAAGATGAACACCATTTCTGAAGTCGTTCTTCTTCCAGCGGGCATGTGATCGCCGCACGCGAGGAGTAATCTCCACGAAGACGCTCTTCGCGATTGCCTGGTTTTTCTCTCCGACCACCAGGTGCCAGTCCACATCGCTTGCGGCATTCGAGCCGCAATTGGTCGCCTCCGCATGTTCGGGCCGCAGATCATCGAGCATGTAGGCATCGAGCTCTACCGGGGAGCCCTGGTACTTCAAGACCGCAGCGCGGTCGGCGGGCGCCGTGAATTTGTCGAAGTATTTCGTGTGTTCATTAGGAAAGTAAGGGAGACTCCGCATCGCCGCCGGTGTGACCGGATGATAGGAGTCATTGTGTTCGGCGGCGGTGTCGGTCCGGTCTTTATAGCGGTAGGTTGTGCGATCGTTGTCGTCTCCTCCGTCGGCGCAAACCGTGCCGTCGGCGTTGGTGAAATGCGTCACCTGAGGGTCGTACTTTGTCCACGAGTCCGGGATTGTGGACGCCCCTGTGGTCGCCGGCGCATGAGAGATCTTGATGTTTCGGCCCCACACCCAGCCCTGTTGCTCTCCCGCCTTGACGTGATAAAAGCCGTTCGTCGGCGCCGATTCGATGAGCTGAACCGTGGCCGGTGGGACGAGTTTTGTTATCGCGGCGTGAGCGGTCGACGGGTCCGCTCTCAGGTTGACGTTGCGGAGCACCGTGGCGGTTTGCGCGCTGGCAAGCGATGCGGCCAGTGCAAGAACGAGCGCCGGTAAGCTGTGCAATCGTACGACCTGCATGTTGGCTTTGTGTCGAAATGGTACCCGAATTCACAGGATTGTGGATCACGAAGTGAGCTGAAAAAATGCGTTCCTCTTGCTTCCGGATTGCCCGTCACTCGCCCACGACTGCGTTTGGCGTATAGTGCTGAGGCCCTTTCTGCTGGCGGAATCTCGTCGCGTTCTGCCAATCTGTAACCAGTGTCGAACCGCCGCGTCTCAATGTTCTTAGTAACTAAAGGAGAGGTTGTGGACGATTTCCTGCAGGATGTGAAGTACGCAATGCGCGCGCTGCGCAAGAATGTTTTGCTGACCACGGTGATCGTCGCGTCGCTCGCCATCGGAATCGGCGCGTCCTCGGCTGTTTTCAGCGTAGTAGATGCGCTGCTGCTACATCCGCTTCCTTATCCTGAATCAAGCCGCCTGGTTGCGATCTGGCTGCACTCTCCCGCCATCGGCATCTTTCGCGACTGGCCCTCGCCTGGCGAATTCATAGATTTGCAGACCCAAAACAGCTCCTTTGAGGCGATGGCCCTTTCCCAGAGCCGCACTCTCATTCTCACCGGTCGGGACCAACCCGAGCGGGTGAATGTTTTAAACACGCAGGCCGTCGGACTCGAAATGTTTGGAGCCAATCCGATCCTGGGCCGTACTTTGCTGCCCGGGGACGACCAACCAGGCAGCGCATCAGTCGCGGTCCTCACCTACCGGATCTGGAAACGCTTGTTTGGGTCCGATCCGGGGATCGTCGGCAAGACCATCGTTTTGAACGGCACCCCCCACGTCGTGGCAGGCGTGCTCCAATCCGGCTTTCTGCTGGATTCGGAGGTGTTGCCCTCGGAAGGGCCTATGGACAAGATGGACATCATCTTGCCGCTGCAACTGGACGCGAAAGCATGGGCGCGCCGCGGGGACGAGAACTACAACATCGTGGCACGGTTGAAGCCAGGGGTCACCATACAACAGGCGCAAGCGGATGTCGCGGTGATCGCTGCGCGCATCAGGGAAAAGGACCAGCGCGGCAGCAGCTTCGGCATGCACGTTGTCGGGCTTCAAGAACAGGTGGTGGGCGATGTTCGCCGTTCGCTGCTCGTGCTCATGGGTTCGGTTTCGCTGGTGCTACTGATCACCTGCGCCAACGTCGCAAGTCTGCTACTCTCGCGCGCCGCCAAGCGCGAGAAGGAGATGGCCATCCGCACAGCTCTAGGCGCTGAGTGGCATCGCCTTGCGCGGCAGCTGCTCACAGAAAGCTGCTTACTGGGTGTCCTGGGAGGTGCCGCCGGCTTGCTTGTTGCACAGGCGAGCATCTGGGCCGTGCACATCCTGAATCCGGGAAATATTCCGCGGCTCGACGATATTGAGATCAATGGCTCGGTTCTGGCCTTCGCGTTTGTCGTTGCGATTCTCACGGGGATTCTATTTGGCCTAGCGCCCGTGATACGCGCCATCAGGACCGATTTGAACACGTCGTTGAAAGCGGGCGGACGCGGGGGGCAAACCGAGGGCGGGCTGTACATCAAAAGGCATCGCCTGCGTGGATTGCTGATCGTTTCCGAACTGACTCTCTCGCTCATGCTGCTTATCGGCGCTGGGTTACTGATTCGCAGCTTCATTCGGCTGCAAGACGTGCCGCCAGGATTCGGCACGAACAACATCATCTCCATGCAAATTGCAGCGAGTGACCCGAAGTATCGCGATCCGAAGGCCGCCGCAAATCTCTCGCGCGATATCGATATGCGGGTATCGCATCTGCCCGGAGTTCAAGCAGAAGGAGAGGCCAACGTGCTACCGCTCACGGGAGCCGTGGGGTGGGGAAACATAGGAGTCGAGGGATACAACCCGCCTCGCGGCCAGGAACTTCAGGTGGATATGCGCGTGGCTAGCGCCGATTACTTTCGAGCCATAGAGATCCCGCTGCTTCGAGGCCGCTTTTTCGGAGAACAGGATACGGTTGATTCGCAGCCGGTAATCATCATCGATGAAAAATTCGCTCAACGGTTTTGGCCGAACAACGATCCGATCGGGCACCACCTCTGGTTCGATCCAAAGAAGCCGTTCACCATCGTCGGAGTCGTCGGAGTGGTGAAGCAGTACGGACTCGATATGGAAGGAAAGATTGCAGTCTATTTTCCGCAATCGCAGAACGCGGATCGGAGCATGTTTTTGGTCGCGCGCACTGCGTCGGAACCCGAGGCGATATCTTCAAGCATCGTAAGCGCAATCCATGCCGTGGATTCCGGCATCGCGGTCTATGGCATCCGGACCATGCGGCAGCGGCTCTACCATTCACTGGCGCGGCAACGATTCGCCAGCACCATGCTTGGGGTGTTCGCGATATTTGCATTGCTACTTGCTGCTGTAGGAGTCTACGGTGTGCTTTCGCATCTGGTCTCGCAAAGCACGCACGATATCGGTGTGATGGTGACCCTGGGAGCCGAGCCCGCACACATCGTCCGACTTGTCATGCAGCAAGGCCTAGGGTTGGCAGTTCTGGGAATCGCAGCCGGCCTCGCGGGGGCGTTCGCGCTAAGCCGCGTCATGTCCGGGTTGCTATTCGGGATCAGCGCGCGGGATTTCACCACATTTTTCTCGGTGCCGCTGATTCTTGGCGTCATCGCCTTCGCCGCATCAATTATTCCCGCGTTGCGCGCCAGCCGCGTGGATCCTATGACTGCGTTGCGCGAGGAATAGCTTCAGGGTTCCGCAGAGGTCCTCGCGCTAGCAGATGATTTGTTCGCGGGCCGTCACCGAGGCTTGGTCCGAAACCTTGTTCAGCCATGATGTTGCTCCCGACGGCGTTGTGAACAGCTGGACGAACCCGTTCTTGGAGCCCTTGCGGAGCTCGTCGTGCGGAGAAGTTCAAAAGATCCGATGAGTGGCGGTGTTAGTGCAAGTTGCAGCTTGAGTATTATTGGCGCTACTCTCTGCGCTGGCCGGCAGTGCGTGGGATTGTGCGCGGTGTGCGTGCAGGTCTCGCGGAAAGGAGTGGCATTTCTGCCATGGGAATTGTCGAACGCCGTAATTTCCTAAAGGCAGCGGCGGCGCTACCTTTTGCCCCGCCCTTGAGAAACTTCGCTGACGTTGCAAGCCGGTTGGGAAAGCCAGTCTTTGTCGCCGCGGGCGCGGACGCGACTGGGACAGAGCATCATGGGCTGCGCGCTGGCACGCACCTCGATTTCAAGGTCCTTACCAAAGACACCCTAGCTGGCTTCTTTCTGATAGAGCATCGCAATGTTCCGCAAGGCGGGCCAGTGCGCCATCTGCACTATGCACAAGAGGAATGGTTCTACCTCATTGAGGGCAACAAGATGGTAATCGAGGTAGGCGACAAGCGCTTCACGCTTCGGCCCGGCGATTCCATACTTGCGCCACGAAATGTGCCCCATGTGTGGGCCTACGTCGGTGAGAAGCCGGGACGTATGCTGATGGGCTTCACGCCGGCTGGCCAGATGGAGGATTTCTTTACCCTCTCTAGCAAGCAGCCAGTGGATGCGAAAATCGCAGAGGCACACGGCATGAAGTGGCTTGGGCCAGCTCTCGACCTATCGAAGCTGTGAGTGAGCGGAGAACTACGGCAGCGGCGGAAGTGTGTACGTATTGTTGCCGGCGTCGGACTCCGGTAGCTGCCTTCGTTCACCGTCACTTCCAGCGGCAATACGGCGGTTTTGACGCGCGAGGGCTTTCTCGTGACCTTCACACGCCACGTGGTCGTGAGGTTCTTCTCATCCGATTGGGCCTTGAGACTAAGCACGATGACATCGCGCACGGGTCCAGCCTTGCTGATGCCGAATTACTGTCCGTGTGTGGGCAAACCGGAAGTTGAGATTCCCGAAATAGTACATTCCGAGTAGCCCGTTATCCAGGAGCAATCCTGGAATTGCGTTCGAAGAGCCGCTTCTCGGTATCAACCCCGGCGTGTCTTGTCAGATTGTTTCCGGGAGCAAGGCTCCAATAAACCAGCAGAGGCCCATGCCGTGCTTACCGACAACATCGGGTCAGCGCGGGCAGCTTTTGGATGGCCAACTTTGATTCGAAAAAATATCCTCTGCATTTTTTTTAAACGATGATCAATCCTCGTTTTCCCGAAAGCCCTGACTGACGAACACTGCTGTCGTCAATCCAGGGACGATCACTGTGCCGCTGTTGGCATAGGTGGATTGCTTGACGACGCTGTCGCTCGATTGCCGTAGAACCGGATGAAGTTGGAGATTCAAGTTCTTCAACGCGTCATTCTGGAAAGTCTGGGTTTGCATGCTGCCATTGAAGACGACCACAATTGTTTCTGCGCCAGGATTCTGTAGCTTCATCACAATCACTCCAGGAATCTGACTCGGGCCCGTGTTGAGGAACTGCAGGTTGGACTGGATTTCCGCAAGCGTTCCCATCCGGAAAACGCTTGATGAGTTGCGTATGCGCAACAGCTCCTGGAACCATTCCCGGCTGCCGGCGATCTCATTGGGTCCCGGACGGATTGCGGCATCGGCTAAGAGTGGCTGCTCAATCGGCCAATCTGAGCCGTTGTCAGTTTGAATGGGAAGACCCACTCCCCAATTATTGGTCTGGTAAGTGAAATCGAGCCGGTTGAACCAGTCGCCGGAGTTGTAGCTGTTTTTGTCCATCGATTTCGATCGCAGCAGATCATCGCCGGCGAGGAAGAACGGAACTCCCTGTCCGAGAGCGATCAGGCTCATAGCCAGGTTCTGGCGGCGGACACGCTGTTCGAGAGAATCCGAAAGTGGCGACTTCAGTTGCACAGCATCGAAGAGCGTCTGGTTGTCATGTACCGAGGCGTAGTTGATCGACTCAATGGGAGTAGCCCCATAGCCGGTCGGCTGCCCCTGATAGTCCACTTGTGCTCCGGTGACGGTATTTCCGTTGCTGTCCGTGAACTGGAAATCGCGCAAGTTGCCGGCAAGTCCGACGCGAACCCAATCGGCCTCATGCAGGAGCCGTGCCTTCTGGGTCGATTGATCTCCGATGGAGAAATTCGGGTTGGGATCGGTAAATAGCCCTGTGGCAAAGCCCTGCTCGCGAAGATCGCCGAATGGATTGCCGCCGCGGATTCCATCGCGAATGCGGTCATTGAAGGATCCGATGCCATTGCCGTAGAGATTCACTTGTGACGCATTGACGAAGAACGCGTCGTTTGCGACTTCGCCGAAATTGAAACCTTCACCGTACAAATAAATCTTGGTGCCATCCACGCCATCTTTCTGCATTGTCAGCTGGCGCAGGGCGTGCTGAATGCGCTGCATCGTGGGAACGGAATGGAAGCTCATGATGTCGAAACGGAAGCCGTCGATCTTGTACTCCTTTGCCCAGGTGACCAGGGCGTCGATCATCAACTTCTCCATCATGGCGTGCTCGCTCGCCGTATCTGGGCAGCAACTGCCGCTGAAGATCTGTCCGTCGGGATTCAGCCGGTAGTAGTAGTTGGGAACGATCTGGTCCAAGACCGACCTCGGATCCTGGCCGGCCGCGCTGGTGTGATTGAACACCTGGTCCAGAATTACTCGCAGCCCAGCCCGGTGCAGGCCCATTACCATCGCGCGATATTCGCGAATGCGATCATCCGCATTCACAGCATAACTTCCCTCGGGCGCAAAGAAGTGCCATGGATCGTATCCCCAATTGAAGCCGTCCTGGTCCTTCACGTTCTGCACTGCCGCCTGCTGTTGCGCGGAATCCGGGGCGAACGCGGTGAGATCGCCCGGCTCCTTCCAAGTGGACTTGTCTTCGTTGACACTGGCAATGTCGAAACTGGGAAGCAGGTGGACTGCTTTCAGCCCCGCCCCTGCGAGCTGCCGGAGATGACGCATGCCACTGGAGTCGGGGTTGGCAAATGCCAAATACGTGCCCCGTTCTACGGCAGGGACGCTCTGATCGCTGGCGCTGAAATCCCGGATGTGCAGTTCGTAAATGGAAAGATCACTCAGCCGCTTGAGCTGCGGTGCACGGTTACCCTCCCATCCGGGCGGCTCCAGACCGTGATCTTCCAAGTCCACGATCTGACTCTTCTGACTGTTCAGAGATAGCGAGAGCGAGTATGGGTCGGTAACGATGTTCTCCAGAATCTTCTGCGCGGAGGGAACGTACACGTGCACATCGAAGAGGTAGTACTTGTTCTTCCATGTCGAATTGCCGAGCACAGACCAGACTCCGCTCTCTTCTTTCATCGGAATTGTTGCGGAGGGCACGGTCTGATTTGCGCTGTCGAACAATTCCAATGCGATGGACTGTGCGGTTGGCGCCCAAACTCTCACAGCAGTCGATCCGCGCTCGACCACCGCGCCTAGTCTGCCTTGATACGCGAAGAGATCGTCGAGGACTCCATAAGTCTGAACTTGCGTCACGTACACCAGTTGTCCGGAGCCGTTCACGCCGTAGACGATCAGTTCACCTTTCAATGCGCTTTCGAGGACTGAGGTCTCCAGCGCGGGCAGGTGAAATACGCGATAGCCATGCAGTTGCGGGAACTTCGCCAACTGTTGCGGCGCGAGTCCTGCAGCATCTTGCGCGAGCGCGTAGCTGGTCCCGCCGCTGACCCCGGAAGTGCTAAGCACGAGGGACGCGCTTGGATCACTTGCGAGCGAGTAAGTGTTGCCTGGCTGCACGGCTGAAGGCGGCAGCACGATTGTGGAGCTGTCGATCCAAACCGCCTGAAGTCGTCCGAGGAGCCCGGCAAGCAACTGCGCGCCGGTTGGCTCGCTGGTGAAGATCGTAGTGGACCCGGAGATGATCCAGATCTCATGGCCTTGCGTCGTGGGATTGACGTGCTGATCGGGACCTGGATCTTTCTCACCACTGCGATGGATGATGAATCCCAGATCGGTCGCGTTAGCAGTGAGTCCAACGTCGAAGAAGATTCCGTAGCTATCAATTCCAATCGGTTGCACCGGCCCATCGCCGAAATCGTTGGTGTTCTCAGTGGTGTTCCCGAACGCGTAAACCGTCCAGCCGGCATAGACTCCGTCGCTGCGGTGGTAATGAATGCGTTCATGATTGCCGTCTACCGATCCCGGCGGGGCTATGCTGGGCTGGATAGCGTATATCGTGGTGGAACCCGAAATCACCCAGATTTCGCGCCCTTGCGTCTGCGGGTTTACGTGCTCATCCGGGCCGGGATCTTTCGACCCGCCAAAATGAATGATGAATCCCAGATCGGTCGCGCCGGATGTGAGTCCGACATCGAAGTACACGCCATAACTGTCAATGCCTGCGGGTTGCAGCGGCCCATCGTTGAAGTCGTTCGCGTTTTCGCTAGTGTTGCCAAACGCGTATAGCGTCCACCCAGAGTAGGTGTTATCGAAGCGGTGATAATGGATGCGCTCCTTGTTCCCAGCCACGGGACCGGGCGGAGGGATTACAGGTTGGCTGGTGTAAATCGTAGTCGAACCAGAGATAACCCAGATCTCATGTCCCTGTGTTTGCGGGCTCACGTGCTGATCGGGGCCAGGATCTTTAGCGTTGACAAGATGGATGATGAAGCCGAGATCCTGGGCATTTGCTTTTAGACCAACGTCGAAATACGCGCCAAAGCTGTCGATGGCTGCGACTTGCACTGGGCCACCATTGAAGTTTCCCGTGTCTTCGGTAGTGTCATTGAAGGCGTAAACAGTCCAGCCCGCGTAGTTATTATCGAAGCGGTGGTAATGGATTCGCTCGACACTGGAGGGCACCTGTGCTTGCGCCGCTGGCGATCCCAATAATAAAGAGACTGGCAAGAGGAGTAGAAGGAGGAAGCTGCGTTTCACGGTAGGATCTCCGGGACAAGGATGGTGCTCTCAACCTTCTGCTTACTTGTAATGCAAAACGAGAGAGGCTGATTTGGCGCGAGCTATCCTAGCCCGACCTATCAGATTCGTCCAGCGAAACTTGGCTTCGTTAACAAAGCAACTGGTCGCATCGTGCCGTCAATTACCAGGGGCCTCTTTGCCTCGACCAGCATGGATCAAATCTGAGCTGAAGCTTGCCGCGTCCGCCTCCGGACCTTTCCTTCTCTTGCGAAACAGATTGAAAATCCTGGCCGCTCTCGCTCACCGTGAGTCGCTCTACAAGTAAACAGAAAAGTAAGGTGCACCCTGTACTGGACCTAGGCCAAACTTCTGTGGAAAGGTGCAAGACATTCTCAGAACATACTTCCAAGTGCATTGCACTAATACTGATAACGCGGTTGTATTGACCGGACTGGCCAGCTTCCGGGTGGTCGGCGATCCGGAAATTGAAATTCCCGAAATAGGACTTCCGAGTCGCCCGTTATCGAGGAGTTTCTGAAATCGATGCCTATGAGCGGACATATTGTTACTGATCCGGGCTCGATGAGTGACTTGGCGATTTGCACTCGCGGAGCATGCCGGACCATGCATGACGCGAAGCTCGTCATCCAGGATGTATCACCTAGGGACAACATAGATATCCAGAATGCGGAAGGGGGATGATCCTGTGTACCTCTTGTTCGCTCAGCAGAAAGATCTCGAACTGGCCAGCGTCTCTTCCGTTTCCGGGTTGCTTAACGGAGAGGGAGTTGGTTTGCTTAGTCGATGATGGTGGTGCCTGCAGTCCTGGCTCGATCGACGTTGTCCCTCATGCGCTGCAGCTGTTCGGGAGAGTGCCCCTGCCACTTCGTCACCTCTCCAACGACGCGCAGCGGATCGCGGGAACGGTAGGAGAGGGTTGGATTTCCTGGGAATCGTTTGTCCGTCAAATTGGGATCGTCAACCACGAGGCCGGTCGGCTCAACCAGGTAAATACGCTCGGTCCCTTCGCCAGTGGCCAGTTCAGCGCCCCAGATTGCGGCATCGAGCGTGCCCGTGAAGTATACCCAGGACAGCGGCTTCCCTTCGCCATAGTTGGATGTGTACCCAGCGACTATGAGATCTCCGTGTGCGAGATCGGCACGGGTTCCGTGGAAGAATTGCCTAATAAACATGCTGCCGCTCGATGACATAAACCTGCTGCTCCATCTCAGAAATTGCAACGCAGCTCGCACGGTAATCAATGACACGGGTTTGCAGCAAGCCCGGGCTGCTCTGGTATTCTGAGATCAGGAAACGTCATATCCTCTTCAATAAACCTCCTGATCATTGGGCATTTGCAGAGGTGTCAGACAGCTTCTCTATCTGTTGATGCGCTCTCAGATTCTACGAACACGGCATTGCACTCATTGAACGGCACCTGGATCGGTTTGGATCATTAGTCCTGCTAAACGCGCTTGTGTTGACCAATCCGATCAACTCCAGGCTTGTCGTAACTCGGAAGTTGAGATTCCCGAAATAGTACATTCCGAGTAGCCTGTCCATCCAGCAGCAATTCGGATGCCCCGCGACCTCTGGAGTGTAGTACCTGTGCGCACGCACATCTTTTCGAATACGCGTATTTCACAGCTCCGCAGAAACCAATGCCCGTCTAGCCTTCCGACGCATTCATCAACAAAATTGGTGGGATGTCGTGCTGCTCGTTAAATATTCGAGCGAAGGCTTTGTAGAGACACTAGAACCCCAAGCCGGTGATTCAGCACTCGTTACCGCCGCTACCGACGCGGTGAAGAATTGGAAGTTCCTCCCTATTAAGAAAAAAGGTGCAAAGGCGGAGGCCGTCACATATGTGGGATGTCAGTATGTGCCTTCCTCTGATACCGTCTTCACCTCTTTTTCCATTTGGGAATTGGTCCGCCCTGCCAGCTTCTTCTGCACCGGCGGACACAACGCGTCAGCCTAACCGGGTACGTGTCAGTTCGGGAGTAACTGCGAGCAACAAAATTTCCGGCGCTAATCCGCTAATCCGATATATCCCGCTTCTGCCAAGGAGAACCGCATCGAAGGCGAGTCGAGCTGCGGACCATCATCGACAAACACTGCGAGATCAAATTGCTGGAAGTAGTACACGCGCCGTCTCAGGATCTGGCGATCTCCGCAGTCGAGGCCGTAAAACCTGGGGTACCAGCCGTACAAGCTGAACGGAGATCCGGTTGAAGTAGAAACAATCGTGCAGGTGAACTACTCAGATACCGCGAGAACTAATTGCGCGCTTGTCGATTGAACGGCTGCTAAGAAGTTTACGTTCCAATCAAGGCCAAGCTCTGACCGGTCACTCAATCCGGCAGAATCGATAACCCCACTCCGTTTTGTCGGCGGCTCCTTCGGCAAAGTCTCGAATACATTGAATCCCACAGTGGGAACCGGCTCCGGTAGTCCCGGAGATCCAGTTGGCGCTTAAGCTGTTCTCTTGAAGACTAAAGGCCCTCAGCGGCACGGAGCTGACCTCGCTAGCCTGCGCCGCTAGGATGCGGAGAACAGGAGAGCGTGGGCGTCGGAACAAACGAGCCAGGGCGTCAGGGTAATCCGACTTTACGAATCAGCTCTGCAAAACGCGGATCGTCGCGAAGCGGATCGTAGAGAGGATAGACCTTCAGAAGAATCAACGAGCCTGAACGCTCTTTACGGGCCTCTTCCAGAAAAGCAAATGCACGATCTTTTTCCCCTAGAAAGGCGTACAGCACGGCGAGTTGTGTTGCTACGAGACCCTGCTCCTTGATTTTAGAAAGAATTTGCCGTGCTTGAAGCTCTTCTCCCGACATCGCCAGCAGGCATGCAACTTGTGGCGAAGCCCATTCTCGACCATTGGGAAGTTCTTCGGCCCTCTTTGATTCCTCCAACGCTTCCCTTAGATAGCCTTTCCGGAGGTAAGCGATTCCCAGCACCATGTGTGCCGGTAGAAAGCCAGCGTCCATGCTCAGAGTGTGCTGGACTTGTTCGATTGCATCATCGGTGCGCCCCGCATAGGTCAGCAGCTCGGCGGCATCGGTATTAATGATGAGGGAAAGCGGGTCGAGCCTGCGAGCCTCCAGAATTTCATCCACCGCACGTTGAGGCTGCCCCATCGCCGTAAAGAGGAATGCGTGCCACTGGTGCGCGGTCGCATAGCTAGGATTCAGTTCTATGGCCCGCTGAAATTCCTGCTCCGCACCTCGCCAGTCCCAGTCGTAATGCATTTTCACAAAGGCTAGAGAAGTGTGCGCCTCGGCCAAGGAGTCATCGAGCTGCAACGCGTGTTCTGCAGCCTCCCTGGCTCGAGGCATCGCTTCACTTCGTGGAATAGAAGTCTTGGGCAAGGAACCGATCAGAGCCAATGTATCCGCCAGCCCCGCGTAGGCCTGCGGATAATTGGGATCTCGATCAATCGCCTGCTGGAAATATTTCAAAGCTTCCAGCAATGCCGAATCGTTACGCCGATTCCAGAAGTAGCGGCCTTTCAGATACGCCTCATGCGCTGCCTCATCGACTTGATGATTTTCGTTGAGCCGCGCATGTTGATCGGCGTTTAGCGTCAAACGGATTTGGTGGACGATCTGGGCGGCGATCTTATTCTCCAAGCCGAGCACGTCGCCTAGATCAAAAACGTAACTCTCCGCCCAAACGTGCGTCTGATCGGCAGCAATGATGAGCTGCGCGTTCACGCGCACCTCTCTACCATCGCGGACAACGCCGCCTTCCAGCAGGTAATCAACACCTAATTCCTTCCCAATCTGGTCGATGCGCTTCTCCGTATGCCGATACTGCATAGTGGAGGTGCGGGCGATCACGCCCAGCCGTTCGGGTTGCAATCGTCCAAGCCCGGTGATGATCTCATCAGTAAGACCCTCGCTGAAGTACTCCTGCTCGGGGTTGCCGCTGATGTTCTCAAACGGAAGCACGGCAAGCATGATCTTGGCTGCGCTTCTGCGGGCATTTTCAGCCCGCCGGTGCAGTGCATAAAACGCCAGCGCAAGCGCCGCTACCAGAAAACAGGAGACGATGATCCGTGAGCGGATTGAGCCCGAACCCAAAGCAACATTCGGCAACGCAGCGATTTGAGCGGGCGTATGCGGTGGAAGAGATGAACCGTTTAGAGAGGCGATGAAGCGATAGCCGCGTCGCGGAAGGGTTTCAATGTAGTGCGGCGCTTCTGCAGTATCTCCTAGCGCGGCGCGAATCTGGCGCACGCAAAAATTGAGGCCATGTTCGAAATCAACGAAGGTCTCTCCATTCCATACCTTTTGCTTCAATTCTTCCCTGCTGATGAGTTCGCCCGGACGGCTAGCAAGCAGAGTTAGAACCGTCGAAGGCTGGCGAGCCAATTTCACAGCTTCGCCGTGCTTGCGCAAGTCACCGTTCTCCAAATTCAACTCGAAAGGACCGAAGTGGATCAACGAGGATGGAATTGCTACAGGCATGTGGCTACGGCGGGGGATTTGTGCGCGGAATTATAACCCGAAAGGCAATTCAACCCCGCGAATATGGATAGCCGGGGTCTCTAATCCAAAACTCATCCAGAACTCACCTCGGCAGCCTTGCCTGAAAACTCATTTACCACCATTTTGTTCGCCTGCTCGCAATTTCAGGTAGAACAGCTCACCCTGCACAAGGCGCTTTTTATGGCTTTCGGCAAGGATATGAGTGGCAATCACGGCGTCGCCAGCCGACGGCGAAGCCCGATTCAGCCTGCATGAGCGGAAGTGGGGAGAACCATGGTATTGCACCGTTTATCCGGCCTGGCATTTGCTCTGGCCTTGCTCACATCTCTTGCTGTTTCAGCGCAGCGCCCTCCGGCGCGACACGCCAGACCGACAATAGCGGTCAAACATACAGCTTCCGTCGCCGTTGCATATAAAGGAATTTTCGAGCCGCGGAACTATCCCGATGATCTCAATCTTCTCTCTGTTTTCTTCGTCAACGAAAACGAAGGGTGGATGAGCGCAGAGCACGGGATCTTGGTCCACACCATTGATGGAGGCAACACGTGGAAAGCGCAGCTCGGCGGCGACATCAACAGCACTGAAGAACCAATTTACTCGCTGCGATTTCTTGATCGCAGTCATGGGTGGGCCGTACAGGGAAATGCGCGTCTGTTGCACACCCGCGATGGTCAACACTGGTTGCAAACGGGCAGTCTCCCTGGTAGTCCGGATGATTGGACATTTACGTCGGAGCGTACGGGTATCTTTGTCGATTGGCGTGGTGTGCAACTTTCCAGGGACGGCGGTCGCACATGGCGATCCGTTGCGACGTGCAGTGCCAAGCTGCAGGTGCAGGGTCTTGTTCAGACGGTTGGATGCCAGCCAAAGAGGATCCTTTTTGTTAGCCAGCGCGTCGGGTACGTCGCTGGCATGTCCGGCGGTGATTTGGGTGCCCTGTTCATTTTAAAAACACTGGACGGTGGTTACACCTGGAGGGTATCTGTCATCCCGAGCGTCTCGCCTTGGGGCGGGGTTGAAAGCCTGTTCTTTCTGGACGAGAAAACCGGGTTCGTGCGCCTCAACGATGGAAAGCTGTGGACGACTCGCGATGGCGGACAGCACTGGCAAGGCATCGCCGGCACGACCACGCCCGGTCATTTGATGTTCGCCGATCCTGAGGTTGGATGGTCTTTCAACAGCAATGGCCAGTTCAGCTACACAATTGATGGTGGCCAAAGCTGGAGCGCTCGCAATCTGCAATTTCCAGCGAGAATCGCGCAGTATAGCCTGCCACGTCGCGATATTGCCTACGTCGTGGGCGAGCACGGAATGGTCTATAGGTACCACGTTGTACCGCAGGAGTACGAAGTTGCCAACGCGGTGCAGGCGCCGCCAATGCCAGGGTTCAACGTCGCCATAAACGCGCAGATCGCTCGTATCCGTACTGACATTGTCGCGCTCAAAGCAAAGCTGAACCCTAAATTAGTAGCAGCCGGCCTTCCTCCCGTCACTGCTACGCCCAGCGATGGTTCAACAACGGCGGATGCGGGCACGGTGGCCGCACAGCAAGCCGATACTTCAACAGCGCCAGGAACTGACACGCCGACCTCAGGCGTTAATTCGTACGAGACCTCGGCTGGTAATTCGGCTGATGCAACGAACAGCGTCGACGGTACGGCACCGCAATTGCCTTCCGGGGATACCCCTAATATGGCGTCGTCCGACAACGTCAGCACTGCCTCGGCTTCACCAGCACCCACCGACTCAGCAGCCGCCGCGTCCGACAGCGCTTCAGCGGACTTTTCGCAGCCGGCGAGCCCAGCCGTTGAGAGCTGCTGCGCGGCTGAAGTGAATCATCTTCAGACCGATGTATCGGCATTTCAGCAGCAGGTTCCAGCATTTGCTACGAAGTATCGAACCTTAAACCTGATCCTCGCTGGAATGCGCATGGCTCAGGACATGATTGGCAAAGCGGATGCGTTCAAGACCACGCTAATCGCATTCAAGAAGGCTCCTAATTTGCAATCCGCCGCCAGCGTGCTCCAGGACTTCATTGGGAAATACGAAGGCGCGCGGCAGGAGTTTGCTACAGGATTCGCGAATCCTCCTCCGCTCGGAGAAGCCGATGCAACGACGACTGCGGCTGCAGCCGCGCCGACTACTGCGGCCATCGCCGCGGATGCCAGTACCACGCCGGTGGCCTCGGAAGGCGTAGCCGCCATCCAGACGTCCGCTACCGCAGGATCGGTGCCCGCAACGGGTTCGCAAACCCAAACGGACCAGTCGCAAAGTTCGCCCAGTAATAACGATCCCGTAACCCAAAGCGCCGACAAGACGATTCAGAAGGCCAAGGACAAGGTCAAGAAAACATTAGGAGGATGGATTCCGCACTAAACGGCACGTGGAAATCATGGCTCAGGTGAAAAGTAGCGCAAAGAGGACACCAATGCCTTTAGAGAAATACAAAGCATTCTCAATAACAATCTCGGTGATATTGCTCACGTGCTTAGGTGGTATAGGCGCGGCAATGCCACAAACTGTAGCGAGGCCGTCAGCGCAAGTCACCGGCATTGATCCCGCGAAGCGCGTGGTGACTGCTCGTGACGCGACCACCGGTCGCACTTTTGAGTTCACACTTCAGAACACTGCGGTATTGCGAGCTCTGAAGATCGGGCAAGCAGTATTTGCGAACTTCGTGACCAGGCAGGTGTCACTCGACGGTCGCACAGTAGCAGGCCAAATCGTCAGCATGTCGGGCGCCGTTGCCTCATCGCCGCGCGCAATAAGCCCCGCAATGAATCGTTCCATTGCAACACCTGCGGAAACTTCATCTGCGGCAACGCCCTCTCCTTCTTTATCGCCGGCACGTTCGGCTATTGCCAAAATTCCGTCTACTGCTCCTGCAACCTCGGTCGCTCAGAGTTCGTCTTCCCCCGTTGTCCTTCCCAGTTTGAGACTGGCTGAAGTCGCAGGGAAGCCAACCATCACTGTGCTGGCTAAACAAAACAATCTTGAGCTTCGTCATTTCAGCGCATCGGTCGAGGGAAAACAGGTTGAAACCAATGTGCTGAGCGTCACTGGGACTGATGCCATCGAGAGCGCGTTTGCGCAAGGCCTGCTGCCCGAAGCAGCTAAGGATGCTCTGCTGGCGCATGCGAAGAACCTCCAGCCGGGGGATATTCCGACCTACGTTGTGAACCAGGATTTGGCTAAGGAATGGGCCAAGACTCATACTCCATTACCAAAGGGCGCTCCGCCACAAACAGCGCCTCGGGGGAGCAACGGCACCCCTCATCCGCGATTTGTGTACGCGTCGTATCACTTGCGCGGCGATGCCGAATTTCAGGACATTGGGAAGGCGGTAAAGCACGCTGCCGGCGAAGCATCAAAAGGCGCAAAGCACGCCGAGTCCGAAGCTTCCAAGGATGCGGAACACGCAGGTGGTCAGATCTCCGATGCCTACAAGAGCGCAACCGGACAGACCACCGCCTGGTGGCGGCACTGGCAACGCGAAGGTACCAAGGACTGGGAAAAGGTTGAAGACTGCTGGGTCGATCACAAGATCTCAGCCCGCAGACATGTCAGTTTCCATCCGGAGCATGACATTGGATACACAGCTGATCTCGCTTCCTTCAAGCTCGGTGAGGGTACGGTCAACGTGCAGGTCCCCATCGACCTCAGCTTGGACGCAGAAGCTTCGGTCTTCTATATCCCTTGTATGGCGGTCGCCACCGGGGATGTACCGCTCCCGTTCTTTATCAGGCCACGGGATGTTTCAGCTCAAAACGGGCACATCTCCATCGCCGCAAACGTGAACGCGAACATCCAGCACCTCGGATACAAAGGTGACTTTTCCATCTTTGCACCGCCGGTCACTCCGATTCTCTATCCGACGGTGGTGATGGCCGGACCAGTACCAATCGAATTTGCTGTCTATTTATATTTCCGCGGCGGAATCAAAGTGCTGGCGGACGCGGACATTGAATCGAACTTTGTCGCCTCCGACAAAAAAGAGGGACCGTTCTCGTTCACCTGCAACGGCCATGGCTGCGAACACGATTTTTCAAAGATTCAAACTGTGTCCACCGTCCCGACGGACCCGCTTCTGAAGCCGAGCCGAAACGGAAGATTAATCGTCGAGCCATATTTCTGGTCGGCTGTGCAGATCGACGTCTATAACGGCTTGCTCATGGGTCGGGCCGGGCCAGAAGCGGCGGTTTCAGGAGATGTTTGGGGATACCAAGGCTCGGGATGCGGTTCGGGCGTTGCCGGCTCCGGCGGCTCAGGCGACAACGTGAAGGCGCTGACTGCCGATGTTGACGCCAAAATTTATGCGGCTTGGCAAGTCGGTGCATTGGGCATGACAGACCCATTTACTGGCGAATACATCAAGGGGCTAAAAGGCTATCTCACTCCCAAGAACGAATCCCTGCTGGCGCCACCTTTGCATCTCTTCTTCAAAGATTTCGTGGGCTCGAGCGCGTTAACTCCGCTGGTTGCCCAGAATGGAACTGCCGTCGCAACCCATCCGGCCGCATACAAAGTTCAGATGCGCCCCTGTTATCCCTATCCCGACGAGGTCGAGTATCAGATGCAATGGACGACTCAATCAGCCGACAGCAGCGGACCGAGTACCGGGACGGGACAAACTCAGAACTTGTCCTCTGCGCACGGTTTGCCCCAAGACAAGCTGCTGGTGAATCACACCTGGACGGCGCCTGGAGATTACACACTGCAGATCAGCGCCGTTCGAGATAAGCACGGCAGAAAGTTCCCCGTACGCACGACGCAGTTCCCGGTTCACGTGCAGGAACAATCGAGCACCACCGCGATGGACACGAAATGACCTATGGTTCGGATTGCGGGAACCGTACACAACGTAAACTGCGACGCTCGCGAAAAACTCGCGCCACGGTACCTGCTGCCTCGCTCGATCACAGGACGCATGCCGTGGGCGAAAAAGCCCGTCAAGTTTTCGAAAAACAATGAATCAGGAGAGAACTATGAGTAGTACTCGTATGGCCCAACTCGCCGCCTTGAGTCTCGCATTGTTATTGGCTACGCTCGCGTCGGCACAAACCGCAACTCCGAAGCCGAAAGGCGTGACTCAACCGAATACCTCGTTGCGCAGCGCAGTCCCGATGAACCCCAGCAAAACCACCACAAGCAGTCCGGGTGCCATTGTGCAGTATCCGCCCGTCCAATGCTCCCAATCGCATCCTGGAGAAAGTGAACGAACCAAGGACGTGTTCAGCAAAGGCGACTCGCACATGTCGAAGTCAGTCGCCGACCACGTGGTCACATATGCCATCCAGCGCTTTCAGCTCGCAGCCGTGGTCAAGCCGCAAGACATCGAGCGCGCCCGCGGGGAATTGTACGAGCACCTGAAGTGGAAGCTGGGCAACCCTCCTGCGATCGCTGCGCAATTTGTAACCGCCGGATACCAGCACTTCGATAATGCGTTCGTTTACGAGGCTGCCGCCGCTCTGGTTAATTTTCAACTTCCGGGTGAGAAGAACGGACCAGACTGGAAGATTCCCAAAGCCTGGGCCGATTATCTGCACAAAATGGCCGAGGCGGATGGCAGCAGGCTGGGCAGCTTCCTGGAAAAGAAGTGGCAGATTCCCCATGACGAGGCCTATAAGATCGAAGCAAAACTCACTGGCGCGGCTAATAACGCTATCGAAAACGTCGGCTTCAACGTCCCCAAGAACTGGAACATCGATCACAACATGGTTCTTGGAATGATTGCGACAGCCAAAGCTGCTCCCAGCCCAAGCGCACCTGCAGTGGTCCGAAGCGCGGCGGCACTAAGATAGTCGATTTGATGTCTAAGCCAAGCCCAACCGTCGGCGGGCCATGCCCGCCGACTAGCAGGAAGACATATCGGCGACTTGGAAGAGCTTGCGGAAACTGCGCTCCTAGCCCTGCACCGCACTGCCCGCGTCTCCATTACCGCTTCAGAAAAAATACGCAGCGTTGATGGAGGGTAGGGATGCAGGGCGGAGACTACTGGAGCGAATCCCAGAAGCGGAGGGCCGAAGGGGAGGAACACTCAAGGGAGCTCGAGGACTCGCAGCACCTGCGTGCGTGTTGGGTTCTCGTGTATGCATGCGCACTTGTTTTCGGACTGGCTGCATTGTCACTCTGGAAGGACCAGTACGAATTGGTTAGGCTGATTCTGAGCTCAAGCCTAGCACTTGCCGCTGGGGCTGGGTTGACGACTCTTTTCAGGCAAAGCGCCCTTCGGGAAAATAGCACGTCGATTGAATCTACCAGGCACTGAAATCCAGACTAGAGTAGCTCGTCTTCTACGCCGGAGACGCGTCGCTTGTGGCTTGATACCAGGGCTGCTTTTTCCTTGGGAAAATAGACGGGTGTGCGGCTTCGAGTGAAGAAAGAACGCGCTGAGCTACATCGGCTGCAAACTTAATTTCTCTAGTTCGCAATTGCCATTCCGTGTATCGATTGTGGCTGACCATCTGGCCGTTCGGATCGCAACGATCAGGCACGTGGCGATGAGCAGCGATGGCCCCATCTTCGGCCAATCAGGACCCTCGGCATAGCCGCCGATTTCCGTCACACTAGGCTAGGCGAAGCGAGTGGCGGAAGGTCAAACAAAGCCCAGTTAGTCCCTATTCCTAATTCGGAACTAATACAGAAGGCGCGGATTCCCCGAGAAATTCCGAGCGAAACCCACCCATCCGATTGAGTGCCGGAGGGTGCGAGCAGAGGACTTCCGCTCCACACTCATTGCCAGGAGGAAAGGACAAAAATTCGCACCCGCAATTTGGAGGGCTGAGCCGGTGACTTGATCCTCTGGTCCCAAAAACGGGATTAATTTCAATTTGGCCGTTTACTGAAATTGAAATGAATACTTAGAGTGAAAACGTGAACTCTCTCTTTGGTCGTCTCGTTGCTGTGTTTGCTGCGTGGCGCAAAACATATAGCAGTATGCCAAGAATCGTGGCTTCCAGGAATGGCGGAGCCATGGGACTCGAACCCGCGCGCACGGCTTTACCCGACTGGCGATGTAGAATAAGAGTTACGCGCCCCCCAAAACTGCCCTCCTTCGCAAGGCGGTTCATTTCCTGCGAAAAACGAAATTAACAATCGTCATTGCCGACGACCATCCAGAATGGGTTCGGATCTTTTCTGGCATTGTTGATGACAAATTCGAGATCCTGGCGACAGCAGCCGATGGGAATTCAGCCTTGCAATCGATTTCCTACTTCAAGCCCAATGTCGCAGTTCTCGATCTCGGAATGCCGGGTCTGAGCGGAATTGAGGTCACGCGGGAATTGATGAAGAACGGGGAAAGGACTGCCGTAGTGATTTGCTCCGCACACGTCATGCCAGAATTTGTTGAGGCAGCGCGGCTAGCGGGGGTCGTGGGCTATGTTCTCAAGCACTCCTGCACGCGAGACTTACTAGCTGCCGTAGAAGCAGCGGCGGATGGGCGCCTTTCTTTTCCATCGGGCCTGTAATACACGTCGTGCCGAAACGGTCATTCGGCGCGATTTGGTCCCGAATCCGAACAGCCGCAGGTCCACCAGAAATTGCGATTTGCAACATGGATGTGAACTGAGCAGCTTTGGTTGGGCAGCACGGTATCGAAACATGCCAGCAATCCATGACTCACGCTCTCGTGGAGGGATCTCGCCCGACTTGAAGCGCGTTCTTACATTCAGCCTTGTCCTGTCCAGATGAAATCGCAACCCTACGCTGAATGGTGATAACCGTACGCCCGA
>Ga0070741_10007085_pt1 | contig 23543 bp, 22 predicted proteins | sample Coa_R1_4_FD_66440 | JGI IMG/M metagenome (GOLD analysis project Ga0070741, IMG submission 66440) | Surface soil microbial communities from Centralia Pennsylvania, which are recovering from an underground coalmine fire - Coalmine... | ecosystem: Environmental > Terrestrial > Soil > Unclassified ...
CGTTACATTCACGGAATCGAAAAGGATGGGTGTCCTCCGTGCCTTTCTGCGGATGGAGCAGGATAATTCTAATGGATATGAATGGAAATGACAAAAGGACAGATTAGACCCGAAGGGTTTTTAGAAACCCTTCGGGTCTAATCTGTCCGCCAAGAGGTGTTCGATTTCTGCATCGCTAACGTGTTTCAAGGCTTGAACTTGCTTGTGTTTATTCAATGCTCGCGGGAGGGCGAGAATGCCTGCGAGTTGTCCGCGTAAGCGGGCGCGGGCGGCGTCGCCGCGCCAATGGTTTAATGCATCGCGGGTGATGGCGAGATGGGCGCGGAGGATGCGTCGCCAATTTTTATTCCACAAGGCGCGCGGATAATTTTTTGCTAGAACGAGGATGAAATTGCGCCCGACATAGTAGCTGGCGAATGCGCCGCCGCCCGATGCGGAAAGCATGTGGTAGACGATGGCGCGCGGGGCAAAGACACATTCATAGCCCGCCAAACGGGCGCGCCAGTTCAAGTCCACATCTTCACAGTTAAATTCCAAATCTTCGTCAAACAAACCGATTACGTCGAGCATGGCGCGGCGATAGCCACACGCGCCCCCACAGACACCGAACAGCGGAGGAGGCGCGTGGGGGTCATCGTACTGTCCCACATCCACTTCCCAGACGCCGCGATTGCCAGGAATGCCATCGGCGCGATAAAAGTCGCCTGCACTGTGGAGTTTTTCGCGTTGGTCGAATAAGCGGAGCTTGGTCGCCGCCATGCCCGCGTGCGGATTCGCGTCGAGCGCACGGAGTAGTTCTTCCAGCCATGCGGCTTCCGCTTCGGTGTCATTGTTTAAAAGCACAACGATTTCGCTTTGCGTCGCGCGAATGCCCGCATTGACCGCGCCTGCGAAAAAACGGTTCTGGTCGAGAGGGAGAACGCGGACATTGGGAAATTCGCGCGCTAGCAGTTCGCGGGAATCATCGGTTGAAGCATTATCTACAACGACGATTTCAAAATCGCGATAAGTTTGGCGCGTAAGACTGGAGAGACAGGTGGGCAGGAAGCGTGCGCCGTTCCAATTGGGGATGATGACGGAAACGCGGGGCATTGTGATTAGAGGTTAGAAGTTAGAGGTTGGAGATTAGACGTTAGTTGTTAGATGTTAGTCGTTAGCGATTAGTAGGCAGAAGGCAGTAAGCAGACGGCAGGAAATAGCAGGTAGCAGGGCAAAAACGTGCTATTTGCTACTGGCACTTCCGTCGTCCGTCCTCCGTCCTCCGTCCGCAAAATACGCTTCCAATGCTTCTTCCCAAGAGCGGAGGGTGATGCCGAGCGTGGTGGCGGCGAAATTTTCGAGGGCGCTGTTGGCGGGTGGGGTGGAAGCGCGGCTGTATTCGGCGAGGGTGATCGGTTTTATGGGACGCGGGATATTGGCGCGGCGGAGAATTTCTACCGCCCATTCGTAGCGCGAGCAAGAACCTGCGTTGACGAGGTGATAGATACCATATTGTTGCGTTTCGATGAGTTGGGCGAGGGCGTGCGCGAGGTCTGGCACGTAAGTGGGTGAGCCGATTTCATCACGGACGACGGAGAGTGAGGGTTGGCGCTGGGCGAGCTCTAGAATTTTGTCGGGAAATTTTCCGCCGCCGCGCGCATAGAGCCATGCGGTACGCACGATGTAAAATTTTTGGAGCAAGTGCTGGCTGTACCATTCGCCCGCGAGCTTGGATTTGCCATATACGTTGATTGGGTGCGTGGGGTCGAATTCGAGATAGGGCGCGGCTTTGGTGCCGTCAAAGACTTCGTTGGTGCTGATATAGACGAGCGCGGCGTTGGCGCGTTGGCAGGCGAGTGCGACGTTTTGGGTGCCAAAAGCGTTGATGCGAAACGCGGTGACGGGGTCGCGGGCTGCGCCGTCCACATTCGTCATTGCCGCCGTGTGAATCACAAGATCGGGCGCGAGGTCAGCGAGGCGCGGGATGTTGGCGCGGTCGGTGATGTCAAATTCGCGGGAGGAGAGGAGAATGAGGTTGTGATGGGCGTGGAGTTCGGCTTGGAGCGCGCGGCCTAATTGTCCTTCGCTACCCGTGATGGCGATTTTCATAGTAACGATAGTTAAGCAACCGCGAATCTGCGCGAATCAACGCGAATAATTATGGAAGAGAGATTTCTGCGACAAAGAACGTCGCGCTCGAAATGACAGAGGGAGCTAGTCAAATTGTCCATTGAATTCGCGGACGACATGATACCACTGGGTCGAATCGCCGCGCAGTTGGGCGACGCGGCGCGCGTATTTTTCCATTTCGTTGAATTGTTCGAGCCGCGCGTGCGCGACACCGAGCATGAATGCAACATCTATATCGGTCGGATGGAGCTCGATGGCGCGTTTGGCGGCTTGAATGGCAGATGCCAAATCGTTGGTCTGAAAATAGCAGGCGGCGAGCGCCTTGTAAATGATAGCGAGGTCGGGGAGCTCGGCAGCGGCTTGTTTCAAGGGCGCAATCGCTGCGCGGTATTGTTCTTGATTGCGTAATTGCAAGCCGCGCAGAAAATTGAGATAGCCTGCGGCGACGTGGAGATTGGGATCGAGCTCCGTCGCCAATTCGAGTTCGCGTTGAATGGTGTGGAGGCGAAAATCGCTCAAGCTCAAAATATCTTCTTGCCGCGCGAGCAGCATCGCCAGCCCTTTGAAATAATGCGCGGGCGCGCTGCCGGGCAAATAGCGCTGCGCTTGCTCAAAGGCATTTTCGGCTTGGTCGTAACGCCCTAACGTAAACGTCGCAAGACCGAGCCGGTAATAGGCATCGCCGTCGTAGGGATTCAGCGCGAGGCGTTCGCGCATTTGCGCGGCAAGCTGCTGCGCTTGGGCGATGGCGGGCAGGGCAAGTTCGGCGGGCTGGGAAACGAGTAATAGCGAACCGCAGTACTCGCACGTGCGGTCATTCGCGTGAACGGGCGCGCCGCAGTTGGGACAGTGGAGGGTGGTGAGGTCGGTCACGGATTCGATTTTACCGCAGAGAGCGTTCAGACACTACGTCTGCGGGCGCGGAGAAAGGGATATTCGGAACGGGGTGGCGCAGTATCGTCGGAGCAGAAATTCATGTGCTCCGACGGGTGATTATAGCAGAAAACGCGCGAGGGATTCACCGCAGAGGACGCGGCAGGGCTGTTGCCAAGTCGCGTCGGGCGATTGAAATCGCAGGCAACGTACGATGGAATACATCGCAGGCAAATTCGACCTGCGTCGAATCACACTTGAACGTGCGAAGGCACGTTTGGCTCTGGGTTGCTGCAAATTCATTTGCTTGTCAACCGACAATGCAACAGCCCTGGAGGACGCAGAGAAGAACAAGCTGTGATTTCGAGCCGGTTTTGTTGCGACGCCGTTCGTCGCCGAAATCTCTCTTCTCGAATAATGAGATTTCTCACGGAGTTCACCCCGAAGGATGAGGGGTTCGAAATGACAATTCCTTTGTCCTCTGCGCCCTCTGCGGTGATATTTGAACCTAGCTCAATTTTACAAAGTACGCGTCTACGGCTGCATCGAGAAGTTCTTTTTCGAGACGGGGTTCGCGTTGGAGATAGCGCGCAATGTCTATGAGTTGGTCGAGCAAGTCGCGGGGGTGGACGGATTTGGGTTCGCGCTTGACTTTGACGTAATGCTCCAGGACGAGATATTTGAACATTTCTTCATCATACGGGATGCTGCGCTGTGAACAGTTGCGTTGAAAAATGGTACGGAAATCGTCCCACGAGGGATTCGGAACGTTGATTTTGTAACGAATGCGGCGCAAGAAAGCTTCGTCCATCAAATCGCGCGGGTCGAGGTTGGTGGAAAATACAATCAATACGTCGAATGGAATTTCAATCTTTTTTCCGGTTTGCAGCGTGAGATAATCGTAGCGTTTTTCGAGTGGCACAATCCAGCGATTTAATAAATCTTGCGGGCGCATTTGCTGGCGCCCGAAATCGTCAATAAGGAACATGCCGCAATTGGCTTTCATGTGGAATGGCGCTTCGTACGTTTTGGAAACGGGGTCGAAGATGAGGTCGAGGGTCTCCAGCGTGAGCTCGCCGCCGACGACGATAAAGGGGCGCTGACAATTGACCCAGCGCATGTCGCGGCGCGGACTGTCGCCATTACTCCCATTGCGCTGCGGGTCACTCAACGCTTTGTGATTGATGTGGTCAAAGAGGCGGATGATTTGTCCGTCGGCAAAGACGGCGTGGGGCAAATAGACACCGCCGCCGAGCAAGCGCGCCATGCGTTCAGCGATGGTTGTTTTGCCGTTGCCAGGCGGACCATAGAGAAAAATCGAGCGCGCGGAATTGACTGCGGGTCCCACGCGGCGCAGCATCGCATCGGAAATGACAATGTCACTGAATGCGCCGCGAATGGAATCGCGGTCCACCGAGACGCCGCTAATGCCTTGCCGCCGCACGGCTTCGTTATACACGGCGAGGGGGACGGGCGCGGGACCTGCGTAGGAATTGCGGGAAAGCAGCTCTTGTACTTTGTTATTGCCTCGGCTGGTGATGGTGTATTTGTACGCTCGCTCGTTATACCCCGTTGCGCCAGTAATTTGTAAAAATTCTTCGCGGACGAGAAAGGAGAGCGCAGGTTCGATGATGTTGATATGCGGTAAGCAGATGGCGTCGGCAACGGCTTGCGCCTGAATTTCGCCCGCAAAGTAGATGATTTTCAGCGCGAGGTCTTGAATAAAGGATGCAGGCAGCCCTGTATCCGCGATATTTTGCGGCTGTGGAAATGTGACTGGGGTGGGTGATGCGAAGGATGTGGTGAATGGGGGAGCAGAAACGCTAAAAGCAGCCATGTGTCCTCTTTGGAACTCGATAATGACAACCCAAGGCGCGCGTGCGCCATGACAACGCAAAGATGAAAAACGGGTTTATTGTATGACGCGGACAACACGCGCGCAACGGGACATTCGGATTAGGACATTTGGGAGGGACGACAGAGGACGGGCGGCGGAGAACGGAAGTTTCTCTAGTCGTACGGCGTCCGTCCTTTTGCGAACTATGGCGGGTGGGACAATCGGACGGTGGAAATCCAAAAATGATTATGCTATACTTTCTGCGATGCCTCATTTGTCAGCCGCGCGACGACAAGATTTGATTGAACGCGTCAACGTGCAGCTACGCGCTTGGAATTTGCGGGAACCGGCGATTGTTTTGCTGGCGATGCACGCGCCGCTGGCTTTTTTCGGCAGTCAAATGCTGCTGGCGGCGCAGCCGTTTCTGGGCGTGTTTCACGGCGACGGCTGGGCGCACGATTTGGCGCTGTTGTTGGATGACCCGCAAAACGTTCAGGAACTCATTGCCCGTCTCGAAGCGGACGCGCCTGCGCGCTAAAAGAGTGTATGTAGGGGCTGTCATTGCGAGCCGTGTTTTGCTGCGATGTAGTTCATCGCCGTAATCTCCGCTTAGCTCGAGCTGATTATTGGCTAGGAGATTACTTCGTCGCAAACCACGCTCCTCGCAATGACAATTTGTACAGATTCTAATATCCGCTATGTCTGTTTTCTCCGATCTTTTGACTGCCTCTGGCATTGGCGACCTGCAAGCCGCCATGCTCGCCCTTTTTGTGCCGTTTTTAATCCCCTTTTTCTATTTTCTCTATCGCGCCTCCCGTTCGACCAATCGCCCTATATTGCGGGCGATTCCCGCCTATGATACGTTAAAAAAATTATTGTCGCGCGCGGCGGAAACGGGGCAAGCGGTGCATGTGTCCGTCGGGACGGCAGGGGTCAGCGGGGCGCGGGCAGCGGACACGATGGCGGGGCTTTATACGCTCCAATTTCTGGCGGACCGTGCCGCAAACAGCGATATTCCCCCACTGGTAACCGTCACGGAACCGACGACGGTGCCTGCGGTGTTTGACCAGCTGCGGCGCGCGTATGAACGGCAGGGCTATCCCGAAGAATATCATCTCGACCAGGCGCGCTTTATTGCGCCGCCCGTCAATAACAGCGCGGTGCCGTATGCGGCGGGTGTGATGGATTTGTTGAATCACGAACCGATTACGGCGAATGTGATGGTGGGCGCGTTCGGCGATGAATTTTTGTTGATGACGGAACCGGGCGCGCAGCGCGGGGCATCGCAAATCGGCGGCGCGAGCGATCCAAACGTGCTGCCCTTTGTCTATCTCACGATGTCGCAGCCATTGTTGGGCGAAGAAATTTATGCGGCGGGCGCGTATCTTTTGGAACGCACGGGACATTACACCAGTTTGCTCGCGCAAGATGTGTTTCGCATCGCGCTCGTGCTGTTGGTGATTGTTGTTGTGATTGCGCGCACGTTGGGGTTATTGTAATGCAGCAGCCGCGCGTCAATGTAGGCGTACTGCTCCGCCGCCAATTGATTCCCGTCGGCGTTGCGATTGGCGTGGGCTTGGTCGTACTGCTGGGGCAATTTATTTCCAATGCCTCGCTCGACAATATTATCGGCGCGCTGATTAGCTGGGGCGCGATTGTGGCTGCCTTTGCGCTGCTGCTCGGTTTGGCGAACGTCGTCGTGTTTCATGTTGGGCGGATTCTGGCGCGCGACGCGCAAATGCCGTTTTCGATTTTGATTCTCGCCAGCGCGATTGTCGTTTTTCTTTTCGTACTCCCATCGGGCGGGGCAGGCAGCGCGAGCCAATGGATATTACGGTACGTCTATCAACCGTTGGAAGCTTCGTTCCTCGCGCTGTTGGTCTTTTTTATCGCCACGGCAATCTATCGCGCCCTGCGAATGCGAACATGGGAAATGGCGTTGTTCGCTATTTCTGCCGTAATCGTATTGGTCGGCTCGGTGCCGTTTATACAGGTCGTCGCACCAATTCTGCCTAGCGCGAAAGATTGGGTGGTGAATGTTCCTGCGCTGGCGGGCGTGCGCGGGATTTTGCTCGGCGTTGCGCTCGGCATTATTGCTACGGGCGTGCGTTTGCTGACGGGCATTGATCGCCCGTATTCGGAATAAGTGTCTAGCCTTAAACCTTCGAGGGTTTGTGCGATGCTCCGCATCGCAAGAAACCCTCGAAGGTTTACAAACTCTAAAGACTCTACATTATCGCCCCTCATCGTCCTCGTCCCCCACCTGAAATGATTTATTGTCCGCAGTGCGGTACGGCGAACAAGCCGAACAGTAAATTTTGTAAAAATTGTGGCGCGCAACTTGCGCCGTCAACAGATGTGCGCTGTCCCGTTTGCGGGACGATGAATCCGCAGGACGCGGCGAATTGTAAAAATTGCGGCACGCGTTTGACGCCAACGGGTAGCACAGCGCCGACCAAGACGACGCCCGCCGATGCGCCGGAAACGATTACACCATTCAATCCGCCCGACGTGCCGCCCGATACAGACGAAACATTGGGTACTGGTACGACGAGTACTGCTTTTTCCAGTCAGCGTCCCAGTTTTTCGCGCGCGAATTCGGAATGGTTGAGGCGGATTAACAAGACGACACGTGTTGAATCTGCGCCAGTACAAGCTATCCCACCCAGCAAGGGCGAGATGACCTCGCTTGAAAAGGGCGAGATGACCTCGCTTGAAAAGGGCGAGATGACCTCGCCCCTACAGGCGGAAGTTGCATCCTCCTCTCCGCCGCCGACAAGTGAATCGGTTGAGACATCAGCAACAGAGGGTATAGCTACGGCTGTCCCGCCTGCATCGAGTGATGAGTCGCGCGGAACGACTCAAGTCGTTACTACGAATCCTGCTCAACCTGTTTCAAGTACCGCAACAAACGCGGAGACGACTCCGGCAATTCCAACTGCTGAAGCCGTTGCGACGACTCAAGTCGTCACTACGCCGCCCACTGCGCCTGGGAGTGAAATGAAGCTTACGGGGGACAATTACGATTACAGTGATATTGGTGGGCAGGTGACGGAGGAGATGAAGGCGGAGCTGGAAGCGCACGCGGGCAGTATTGAATCGGTGGAGGATGAGGTTGCGCTGGCGCGGCGCTTGCTGGGTTTGGATGTAGAAGAGGTCACAGCTACGCCTGCATCTGCGCCGAGTGTTGCAACCCAAACCGTTGCAACATTGGGAGGGGCAGCGGCGACGGCGGAAATTTCATCGGTCGCGCCTGCAGCAGAAGCAGTTGCGCCCGTTGAAACTAGACGACGACCTGTTATCCGTGACAACGCTGACCAAGTCGCGCCTGCAGCAGAAGCAGTTGCGCCCGTTGAAACAGCGGTCGCGCCTACGGCAGAAACAGTTTTGCCCGTTGAAAATGCAGCGCCGATTGAATCGGCGGCGGCGGCGATTGAAACGATTGCGGCAACGCAAACGATTGCGCCGATTGAAACAACGGCAGCTCCTGCGACACAAGAAAAAGAGCCCGAGGCCATTGACTGGATGACTGCGCTCGCGGCAGCATCTTCGGCGGCGGTTGCTTCGCAGGTGGCAGAAGACAGAACGGAAGAATTGGCACAGCCAATGGCGGACGGGGCGACTGAAGTCGCTACTACGGAGCCGCCCGCCCGTATCGAAGAAGGCGAACTGCCGCCTTGGTTGCAAGAGATTGCGCCTGCTGCAACAGCCGATGCACTTGCGTCGGAAGCAGAGTTGGGCGAAGAGGAAATGCCACCGTGGGCGCACGAACTCGCGCCGGATGCGGCGATGGTCGGCGCAAGCGCGACGCTCGCGCATTTGCCCGATTTGGATGAACAAGAACGCGAGGAGCTGCCGGATTGGCTGCGCGAACCGATTGGGGAGGAAGGGGCGGGCGGGACCGGGGAAGACGAAGCGGTAAAGGCGGAAGAACGACCGCCAATACGTGAAGCGACCTTCGATTTGCCCACGTGGTTTACGGCGGGGGAGCAAGCGCCGGGCAAACCGATGCGCGATCCCTTTGAAACAATTGAGACGACGGGACCGCTGGCGGGTATCAGCGGCATCCTGCCTCTTGCGGTTGCGATTACGGAGCCGCATAGATTGACCCCGCCGACTCCGACGCGCAGTGATGGTGGGCGCATTTTTCAGACGATTCTTGCTGAACCGCTGGCACCCGCTGCGCCGGTTGTGACGGAGGCGAAAGCCAAGCCGCTGTTTACGGTCAATCATCTGGTCTATTTGCTGATTTTGCTGGCGGCGCTTGTTCCGATGTTTCTCTCGTTGGACAATGCGGGTCTGGGTTTGTCTGTGACGAATGGGGCAACGGCGGATTTTTACGCGCAGCTGCAAACGATTCCAGCGGGGGGGACGGTGCTGCTGGCATTCGATTACACGCCGGGGCAAGCGGTGGAATTGGACCCGGCGGCGCGCGTGATTGTGAATGACCTTGCGGCGCGCAAGGCGAATGTTATCGCCGTCAGTTCCAATCCCTTTGGCGCGGGAATCGCACAAACATTGCTGTCACAAGCGCAAGCCGCGCAGCCGCAATTTACTTTTGTCAATCTCGGTTACATTTATGGGAACGAGTCGGGTCTGCGGGAGCTCGCGCTCGGTTGGCTGCCCGCCGACTATATGGACGCGAATGGCGGACAGTGGGGCGACTCGCCGCTCGCGCAACAAGTGCATGGGTTTGATGAGCTCGCGCAATCTATCCTTATCGTCGGGGATGATGCGAGCTTGCGGGCGTGGATGGAGCAAGTGCAGCCGCGTGTGACAACGCCGTTCATCGCCGCGACAACTGCGCTGCTTGAACCGCAAGCGCGCAACTATGTGAATGCGCGACAGTTACAGGCATCCCTGCGCGGTCTTACCGGCGCGGCCGAATTGGAACTTTCGTCCAATCAAACGGGGCTGACGGTGAAAACGGTGGATGCGCTCTCGGTTGTCAGCCTCGTCCTCGCAGGTATCATTATTGTGGCGAATGTGGTGTGGGTGGTGAGGCGAAAAGGTAGCAAGTAGTAAGTAGTAAGTAGCAAGTAGTAGGTAGTAGGGAGGGCAGGGTAACCATGCCCCTACTCTCAATATGGACGCTTTTTTTGATTCGATGTGTTCTGGCGGGTTGTGCGACGCGCTGGGCGTGTGGGTGGCCGCGCTGTTGACGATTCTCGTCTGGAGCTATCTGATCCGCGATACATTTTTGTTTCGCATTGCGTCGAGCTTGCTGGTCGGTACGGCGATTGGTTATGTGAGCGCGGTAGTCATTCGCAATGTGCTGTGGGAGAATTTGTTTGTGCCGCTGCTCGGCGACGTAAATAATTTCTTTGTCAACACATGGTTCTTGTTCATTCCGTTGGCGTTGGGCATATCGCTATTGCTCAAGCTCACGCCGAATTTTCGTTCGACGACCTTTAGCAATCTCGGCTTGGCGTACTTGTTCGGAATTGGCGCGGCGCTGGCGATTGGCGGGGCATTAGGCGGCGCGCTCGTACCGCAGCTTGTGGCGACGATGGTTGCGCTGAATCCGCAAGGCGCAATCTTGGATTGGATTAATGCGCTGCTCATCGTAGTCGGAACACTCGGCGCGTTTCTGACATTTCGTTTCATTCAGGGCGGCAATCGCTCGTGGCAGCGCGCGTATGCGGTGACGACGGCGGCGTGGGGCACGGTTGGCAGGGCGTTCATTATGATTGCGTTTGGCGCGATTCTCGCCAGTCTCATTACCGCGCGGGTTACGGCGTTGGTGGGGCAGCTGTACTTTTTGTTACACGATTGGCTGGGGATTATTCAATGAATTCTGCTATGTCATTTCGAGCCGTCCTTGCGAGAAATCTCTCCTATGCAGAACGAGATTTCTCACTCCGTTCGAAATGACAGTGAGTGCGTAAATGGCTGAAGTTCCTACTTCGATACTTGTCGCGGATGTCGGTGCGGTGGCGACCAAAGTTGGGTTGATTGATTTGGTCGCGGGCGAATATCGGCTGGTTGGTGCGACGCGTACGATTACGACGGCGGACGCGCCGTATGACGATTTGATGGTGGGGGTGCGGCAAAGCATCATGCAGCTGCAAGCGTTGACGGGTCGCCGTTTGCTCGATGGGCAGAATGCGTTGATTAAACCCACACGCGCGGATGGCGAGGGCGCAGATGCGTTTGTGGCGGTGACGAGCGCCGCACTGCCACTGCATGCGGTGGTCATCGGTCTCTCGCGCGATTATTCGGTGACCGGCGCGCAGCGCGCGGTGGACAGCACGTGCGCGATTGTGGAGCATACGATTGCGGTGGATGAAGAATCGGGACGGTGGGGTACGACGGCACAGGATGGACGCGCGGGCGGCCCGAGTGCGGCGGTGGAACGCCTCGCCGAATTGAAACCCGATATTGTCGTGATGGTGGGCGGAATTGACGGCGGCGCGGTGGCTCCTTTGCGCGAAATGGCGAATATCGTGGCGGCAGTCGCGGCGGCGATGGATGAATTGCAGCGTCCGCTGGTGGTCTTTGCGGGCAACCGCGACGCGCGCGGCGATGTGGCGCAGCGGCTCGGCAGTTTGACCGAAGTGCGGATGGTGGACAATGTACTGCCCACTCTCGACCAGCTCAATCCTGCGCCATTGCAAACCGAAATCGAAACGATTTATCGCCAGCGCCAGATTGAAACGATTCCGGGATTCGACAAATTGGCCGCGTGGTCGGAAAAAGGCGTGATGACGAGCGCGGATGCATATACGCGCGTTGCCGAATATCTCGCGCGCAAATATCAATTGCGTGTGCTGGCGCTTGACCTCGGCGCGGGCGCAACGACGTTGATTCGCGCGGATGGTGAGCAAATCAAGCGCGCGTTGGTGGAAGAAGTCAGTCTCGGCTATGGTCTTGAGCCATTGCTCGAACGTGTCGGGATAGAACGTATTATGCGCTGGCTGCCCGCGCCGTTTCAAGCCGACGATGTGTACGCGCAGTTGTTGAATCAAGCGATTCGACCCACAGTGACGCCGACGCGTTGGCATGACCTGACCGCATTGAACGCAGCGGGACGTGAAATTCTCAAGCACACGATTGAAGTCTGGCGCGGCGATACGCGTCCGCTCAATCCGATATTTGCGAATGGACATCGTCCGAAGCATTCGAATATGAATTTGGAAGAGAGTGAGTTGGTGTTGCTTACGGGCGCGCCGTTAGCGCGCGGGAGCAAACCGACCGCGCTACTACTGATGTTACTGGACGCGCTGGATGTGAATGGCATTTTTTCGGTCGCCGCCGATAGCGTTGGACTTGTACCGGCGATGGGCGCGGTCGCGGCGGTGAATCCAGAAGCGGCAGCGCAAGCGTTGGAAAATGACTGTCTTGTGACGTGGGGTACGGTATTCGTGCCTGTGACTGTCCCGCGTCCTGGCGAACCGACTGCTTTGAGCGTCAAAGTGGAACCCGCACGCGGCGGGCGGCTCGATGCGGATGTGAAACTCGGAACGCTGGAGCTGATTCCGTTGGGTGAAGGCGAAAAGGCGAATGTGGAAATTCGTGTGGGGCGCGGCGTGAACTGGGGTAAAGATGTCGCGGGCCGCTTATTTAAACGCGAGGTGCAGGGCGGCACGGTAGGGCTAATGATTGATGCGCGTGGGCGACCGTTGCCGCTGTCGGACAATTTTGAACGCCAGCGCGAAAAAATGCAACAGTGGATGTGGGAGGCGGGAGCGTGAGGAGATTGCAGATTTCGGATTTCAGATTTCAGATTGAGAATACCGAACACACAAAATCTGAAATCCGAAATCTAAAATCTGAAATCTGAATGATCGAGTTTATTCCGCAGATTCCTGAAACACGGGTTGCGAATTTTGTGCGGATTCGGCGCGAACGGCGGCTGCCGATTCCGGGCGAGGTCGCGGGCGGCGTGGGGATGCGGATTGGCGCGCAAGATGTGATTGCTCGCGCGTATCCGCCCAAGATGCGCCGCGCCTTGTCGCTCACGCGTGTTATCGGCGTGCGTGAAGCAGATGTGCCGAAGCGGTTATTAAAACAGGTCGGCGACCCCGTGGAAGCGCGCGAAATTATTATTGCCAAGCCGATTAGCTTGGGCGTGCAGCGACTCGTTTACCGAGCACCGGAAGCGGGACACATTGCGGCGATTCAGGGCAGCTGGATGATTCTGGATTTGTACGGTCCTCCCGCCGATGTGCTCGCGCTCTATCGAGGCACGATTGTGGGAATCACGCCGCGTCAAGCCGCGACCGTCGAAGCGCAGGGCGCATTGGTACAAGGTGTGTGGGGATCGGGAAAAGAAGCGGTTGGCGTGATAAAAGTGTTCACGCGAGCGCCAGATGCCATTTTAGACGCGAAAGAAGTAGCGGACGATACGCACGGGAGTATCCTAGTTGCGGGCGGTGGTATGACCGCCGCCGCGTTAAAGCGCGCCAATGAATTGAACGCGGCGGGAATTGTCGTCGGCTCGTTATTGCCCGAATTGCGCGCACAGGCGGTTTCAATGCGAGTGCCTGTGCTTGTCACGGAAGGATTTGGCAAAGTGCCGATGTCTGCGCCAGTATTTGAATTGTTAAGTGCGCTGAACGGACAGGAAGCGGCGCTCAATGCGCGCTATCAACCACGCGGACGCGGCGCGACTCGCCCGGAATTGTTTGTGCCATTGATGGTGAGTCGAATACAGCAGTCCGATCAAGCATCCGAAGCCAAGCGCCCTGCGGTGGAACCGGGGGCGCGGGTGCGGGGCGCGTGTCAGCCGTATTTGGGTCGTGTTGGGAAATTACCGCAAGAATTTGCGCTGCAATGGCTTCCGACGGAAGCCGGTACAGAATTACCCGCAGTTAATGTAGAGTGGGAGGATGCGCCGGGGACACCCGAGCTCGTCCCCTGGACGAATTTAGAACTGATCGGATAGTGCACGCTGTACTTGAACTCATTGTCGCAGGTTACAGGTTTCCTATTGCTTTTTGTGGTGTGTTGCCTGAAACTTGCAACTACTTGGAGGGGACATGGCAGAAGTTGCACCATCCGCCGGGGGGGGCGGCGCAAACCGAAGTTTTTTGATGATCATTGGCGGACTGGCAGCGTTGCTGTTTATCGGTCTGCTGGCGCTCGGTGCGATTTTCGTACTGCCGGGCTTATTCGGCAGCGGAAATCTGCAAATTGCAGCCATCACCGCGACGCCAACGCGTATTGCAATTCCGGCAACGCCGTCGCGGACCGCGCAGCCAACCGCCACGCTCGTCGTCGTCGCGCTCGATACGGTCGCGCCGACCGAAGCGGTATCCACGTCCGCGCCGCCGGATACCGCCACCGCGATCCCTATCACGGCCACGCCCATTCTGATTACGGCGACGCCCGGACCGGGATCGGCCGACCAAGGGAATTTGCCCGAGTCGGGTTTGGGTGAAGACCTGATGATGTTGTTCGGCGGCGGTCTGCTTTTGTTGGGCGTGATCTTGATTACCCGCCGAATGCGCTCGGTCTAACGGTCAGCGATTTGGCAAAAGGAGTACGGCGGCTTACGTGCCGCCGGGTTATGACACGTCTCCGAAATAGTTAACTATACGAATAAAGACCTGCGAGAAATTTTTCTCGCAGGTCTCGTTTTGTAACCGTGTTATAATCGCTGCGTGCTTTCTGACAAGGTCGGTAATCAACTTTCCATTATTATCCCCGCGTTTAACGAAGCCGAAACGATCGGCGATGTCCTCTCTCAACTTGGTTCCTTGTATCCCTCGGCGGAAATTCTAGTGGTGGATGATGGGTCGCGCGATGCGACAACCGCATTGGCGCAAGCGGCGGGCGCGCGGGTGCTGCGTCATCCTTATAACAAAGGTAATGGCGCGTGTGTGAAGATGGGATTGCGTCATGCCACGCACGAAATCGTGGCGATTTTCGACGCGGACGGGCAGCACGATGCACGCGCAATTGAAAAATTGGTGGATTGTGTCGGTGAATATGATTTGGTCGTCGGCGCACGCGATGAAAATTCGCAGACCGATTTTGGGCGACGGGTTTATCACCATTTTTTGAACGTCCTCGCCTCGTACTTGAGCGGTATGACGATTCCCGACGCGACTTCGGGATTGCGCGCGGCGCGGCGTGCGGATTTGATGCAATTTATTCACCTGTTGCCGAATGGGTTTTCCACGCCAGTCACAACTTCGCTGGCGTTTATCAAGGCGGGCTATTCGGTCAAATTTGTGCCGACGACAATGCTCAAGCGACAGGGTGGAAAAAGCAAAATCAAACCGGTGCGCGATGGCTCGCGGTTTATTATTATCGCGTTTCGGATGAGCACGATGTTCGCGCCGATGAAGCTCTTTTTGCCGATTAGTGCGGCGCTGTTTCTCATCGCCATCGTGTACACGATGATTGACCTCGCTTTTTTCTCGGACCGCTTTCATTTGACCAATACTGCGGTGCTGTTGATTGTGATGAGTCTGTTGATTTTTCTCATCGGTCTCGTGGCGGAACAAATCGCCGCGCTGCGGTTTGAACGAGTGGAGAAGACAATGAACAAGGAAAAGGAGTAGGCAGTCGGCAGAAGGCAGTAGGCAGAAAGCAAATAAACAACCTTCAACTTGCAACTTAAACCTGCAACCTGATCTATGGGATTGATTAAGCGGCATAAAACCCTGTTACGCGTAATCACGGTGATTTTGTTGATTGCGCTGGTTTTGTTTTTCAAGATTGACTTGAATGAAACGTTGGTCTTGCTGGGCAACGCGAATGTTTGGTTGGTTACGCTGGCGGTGTTGGGTTTTATTCCGTTCTTGCTGCTCAAAGCGTGGCGCTGGCAGATCGTTTTGCGTGATCTTGGCATTGCGATTCCATTTCGGGAGGCGGTGCGATTGTACGCGCTGGGCTTGGGCGCGGGGATGATTACGCCGGGCAATGTAGGCGATGCGATTAAAGTGGCGTATTTCCGCGAGCGCGGCTTTAGTCAATCGGTGATTTCGGTGGTGCTGGACCGCCTTTGGGATGTGGTGATTTTGCTGCTGCTGGCGGGGAGCGGGGTGTTTGTCTTTACGCAATTCGCGTTGGGGCAGTGGGTGATGCTCGCACTGCTGCTGGGGGGTACGCTGGCAATGCTGGCGGTTACCATTCACCCGCGCACGCAGCGTTGGGTGTTTCATTTTTTTCTGCGGCTCCGCAAGAACAAGAGCGAAGCGCAAGACTATGTTCCGACGACGCTCACCGCGCGACAGGTGTTGGTTCAATTTGCGATCAGCGTGGTCGCCACGATTGTGGTGTACGCGCGGGTGTTGTTGTGCGCGGCGGCGCTGAACATTTTTCTCGCGCCCTTGCCGTTCATCGCCGCGATGTCGTGGGCGAGTATCGCGCAGCTGCTTGCGATTCTACCGTTCGGCGTGGGACCGCGCGAAGGAATTTTGCTCTTGCTCGCGCCGAGTCTTGGTATTACGCCCGCGCAAGCGTTGGCGCTATCGGCGCTCCTCTTTTTACTCCAGCTCGAAAATGGCATCATTGGTTTCGTGGTGTGGTTGTTGGAATCGAGACAGTCGCCAGTCGCCAGTCAACCGCCGCCAGACAGTAAATCGCTGACCTCCGAGACGAGTGCTTCCTCAACGGGTAGTCTGAAATCTGAAATCTGAAATCCGCTCATGCGCGTTCTCATGCTTACGTCGTCGTATCCGAAATTTCGCGGGGATACGACAGCGCCGTTTATTGAATCTATCGCTACGCATATTGCGGCGCAGGGCGTCGAGACGCATGTGGTTTTGCCCGAACACCGCGAGTTGAAACGCGGGGTGATGGAGGATGGCGTTTATTTTCACCCCTATCGCTATGCGTTGCGTCCACAATGGACGGTGTGGGGCTATGCGGAAGCACTACGCGCCGATGTGCAGCTCAAGCGCGGGGTGTATGCGCTCGCGCCGATTGCGCTTTTGTCGGCAGTGAATACGATGCTTGCGCTCACGGCGAAGCAGCCTTTTGATTTGATTCACGCGCATTGGGCGCTGCCGAATGCGCCTGCGGCGGCGTTCGCGGCGCGCTGGCGGAATCTGCCTCTCGTAGTCAGCTTGCATGGTTCGGACGTGTTTATGGCGGAGAAGAATGGCGTGTTTGGCAGCGCAGCGCGAACGAGTTTCAATCGGGCAGCGTGGATTACGGCGTGTAGCGATGAGTTGATGAATCGCGCGATTGCGTTAGGCGCGGATGAGAATAAAACGGAATTGATTCCCTACGGCGCGGATGCGAAAGCGTTTCACGTTCATTCCACCGATGCTGCGCGCGTGCGGACGAAATTGAATTTGAATGCAAACGATGTAATGATTCTGGCCGTCGGGCGGATGGTGTATAAGAAAGGATTTGAGTTTCTGGTCGCCGCGCTGCCGCAAATTTTGCAGAGCGCGCCGAATGCGCGGTTGGTGCTGGTCGGGTACGGCGATTTGCGGGACGAGTTGGAGAACAAGGCGCATTTGCTTGGTTTGAATGGGCGCGTGACGTTTGCGGGCCGCGTGCCACGCGAAGAAATTCCTGCGTATTTTGCGGCGGCGGATGTGGTGGTTGTGCCGTCGGTGCGCGACGAAGCGGGCAATGTGGATGGGCTGCCGAATGTGGTGCTCGAAGGAATGGCGGCGGGCAAAGCGATTGTGGCGAGCAATATCGCTGGATTTCCCGATGTGATTGAGAACGGAGCGAGCGGAATTTTGGTTCCCGAAAAAGATGCGCCCGCGCTGGCGAATGCGATTGTGCGGCTCGCGCAAGATGCCGCGCTGCGCGAACGTCTCGGCGCGCACGGGCGTGCACGGGTGCATGAAAAATTGAATTGGCACAATGTGGCGCGGCGTTTTATTGATGTTTACGAACGCGTTATAGGAATGAACTCGAATTCGTAATTGGGATGACGAATTTATTTAGATTGAGGGGGAATGAATAAGGCGATGAACTAGATCGCACGTTACTACCAATACAATTATGCGCTATCGTCAATTGGGTAATTCGGGTGTGGCGGTTTCGGTGGTGGGGCTGGGGTGTAATCGTCTGGGACGGCAGGTGGACCAAGCAGGCGCGAATGCTATCATTCAGTGCGCGCTGGATGTGGGCATCAATTTTTTGGATACGGCGGATATTTATGGGAGCCATCCCGGTGAATCGGAGACGATGTTGGGCAAGGCGCTGGCAGGGCAATGGCATCGTGTCGTACTCGGAACAAAAGTTACTTCCAAGATGGGGGAAGGACCGAATGACCGAGGCGCATCACGGTATCACATTATGAGCAGCGTGGAAGCGAGTTTGCGCCGCCTGCAAACCGACCATATTGACCTGTACTATATTCACGAGTGGGATGCGCGAACGCCATTGGAAGAAACGATGCGCGCGTTGGATGATTTGGTGAGCAGCGGCAAGGTGCGCTATATCGGCGCGAGTAATTTTGCGGCATGGCAGATTTGCCGCGCGAATGATATTGCCGAAATGCGCGGGTGGAATTCGTTTGTGGTGACGCAAGAGCATTATCACATGCTGCATCGTCATTTGGAACATGATGTGCTACCGTACTGTCGCTATGCCAATGTTGGGGTCGTGCCCTATTTTCCATTGGCGGGTGGTCTGTTGACGGGAAAATATGGGCGCGATTCGACCATTAGCAGCACGCGCGTGGCGTACATTCAACCATACCTGACAGAGCGAACGTTTCAGCTGCTGGACCGCTTGCAGCATTTTGCGGCGGAGCGAAATCATACGCTCGGCGAACTGGCAATGGCATGGCTTCTCGCGCAGCCGCAAGTCGTGTCCGTCATTTCTGGCGCAACCAATCCCGACCAAGTTGCTGAAAATGCGAAAGCGGCGGAATGGGAATTGAGTGAGGAAGAAAACAAATTGGTAAGGGAAATTCTGGAAGCCTGAACATTATTAACCGCGAATCTTTGCGCTGCAATGCAGCGCGACGAATCTACGCTAAAAAAATTCTTTATTCGCGTAGATTCGTCGCGACGTATTTCGTCGCAATTCGCGGTATACAATCTCTCGTTCGATGAGTAAACTTTATCCCGGTCTCGCGCCGCCGGAATTGAAGCCTGAAGAACAGATTGCTTATTACGTGGGGCGGGTGCGGAACCGCGTGCATCCGGCATCGCTGGCGCGGGTGCACGCGCGCGTGTGCGAGCTAGAGCTGGATTTTTCGGAGGATGAAGTTTTGATTATTGCGGCGTTGGATACGCCGGGGCGTGTGCAGTGGTTCTTGGATCAGGAGATTTATTACAACAATGACCACGCTTCGATGGAGCAAGAGGAAACGTCCATGTCGCCGCGCCGCGTGTTGCAAACGGGCAAGGCGCATTGTTTCGAGGGCGCGCTGTTTGCGTATGCGGTGAATTATTTACAGGGATTCGAGCCGCGCTGGATGCTACTGGAAGGCAGCAAGGATGTGGACCACAATTTGGTGGTGTATCAGGACAAGCACGCGGCGCGGTGGGGCTGTAACGCGCATTCGGGGTATCCACATTTGAATGGACGCCCGGCGGAATTTTTTACACTGCGCGAACTTGCGGAGACATATTACCCGCATTATTACAGTGGTTATACCAACGACCCGAAGGATTTGACGCTTGTGGGATACTCCGAACCGTTCGATATTACGCGCCGCTTTGGGGTGAAATGGATGGCGAGTTTGGAACAAACGTGGGAGCTCTACTATACGTTCGTGGATGATTCCATCCAGTTCTATCGCATGCTGCCGAATACGGCTACTGACTCTACCGAGACGCACCAATATCCACTCATCGTCGCGTTGAAAAATAAGTGGATTGACCGACATGCAGACGGGACGCCGTTCGTAAATGTGAATCGTTTGCCGCCGCGCGCCCAAGGGCTGTGGCATCAATTTTGGGAAACATTTAATTCAAAGGACATGCTGCCGCGCGGGAGGGCTTTGGAAATTGATCGAGAATTTTTCAAAATCACGGGAACGACGCCGATTGATTTGAATTTTAATGTGGAGGAATTTGGATATTTTTTGGAGAAGGGGTTTCGGGTAGAGCAGCTGTTAACGCATTGAATTTACCGCAGAGGACGCGGAGCGGACAGCGGATAAAGAAAGCAGATAAGCGGATAGGGAGGTGTCATTTCGAACCCCTCATCCTTCGTGCGATGAACTGCATCGCGAGTAAACTCCGCGAGAAATCTCCCCACTAACAGAGATTTCTCGCAAGGCCTGTCCCGAAGAATTGAGGGAACGGCTCGAAATGACAGTGCCCCTAATTCCTCTGCGTCCTCTGCGGTTTAATTCTATTTAACTTAAGTTTTCCTCCGCTTTCGACCCACAACGCTTGTCCGACCTCGTGGGCGTTCCATTCCGCCCCGCATACGTCTGACAACTCGCGCGCTTTCTGCCGCAGCGCATCCGCATATTTCCAGTAATACGATGGCGTGAACACCACTTTGCCCAGATTGGGAATTTGCTTGGCAATCCATTCGTCGAAAAAGGGATAGAGGTCGGGGCGATAGACAGCAAGCACGGCGGATGCGGTGGCAGGACCGACGCCGTCGAGTTCGCTTAGAATTTGAATTGGCTTTTTGAATTCTTTGCTCGCCGTCGCAATGGATTCGGGTAGGTCACGCGCGGCAGCAAAGGCTTCTTGGGTCGTCTTTTTGATGAGGCGCGCGTCGGTATTCAACACGCGCTGGCGGTTGGTTTCGCGCCAATCGCCGCGTTTCATTTTCCAGCGCAGGATTTCTAAAAATTCATCTTTGGTGGCATGGACTGGCTGACGTCGCTTGAGCGCTTTGGGCAGAGCGGCATACCACGTGTCAATTTCGGGGAGTTGATTGATCGCGTGGGCGAGGATGAGGGCGTCGTATTGTTGGCGCGCGTTGCGCCAGGCAGAGCAGTCGAGGGTGTTCCAGAGGATTTGCATAGGTTTCGTGAGTATAGGACAGGCGCTAATGAGTGTCAAAGTGAACTCGTTGACGCGCGCAAACCCACATGCTACAATCGCTGCAAATTCTATCGTTTGCCGAATGGCGATTTGAGAGACGCTAACAAAATGAAAATCGAGTCTCGTCCAAGTGTCAAGGTTCACTGGTTTCGCGGTTTAGCTCGAACCGCAGAGCCATTTTGCTAGCGCCTCTAAGGAGGATGCTATGGCAGTCTATATTTCGTTGATTAATCTGACGGAACAGGGAGTGCGTACGATCAAGGATGATTTGAACCGAGTGCGCGCCGCCGCGCAGATTGGCGAACACGAGGGCGTGAAACTTCTCGCCGAGTGGTGGACGATGGGCGAATATGACGCGGTGATGATTACGGAAGCGCCCGATGATGAGACGGTGACGCGCTTTTTGTTGAGTGGGGCGCGGCAAGGCAACATTCGTACGAAAACGATGCGGGCGTTTTCGGGGGATGAGATTGCCAAGATTTTGGCGGAGATGAGTTAGGGGGAGGGGGGGGGCGATTGAAATCGCTTCAACTCACAGCAAATTCGACCTGCGTCGAATTTTAGATTCTAACCGACGTAGGTCGGTTTTGCTGTGAGTTGAGGTGAATTTATTCGCTCAAACGTATGCGCGAACCATTCACGCAACTGTATCTGCACCTCGTTTGGACAACGTGGGATCGCGCGCCGTTAGTTACTCCGTCCGTCGAAAAGCGACTTTATGGCACAATCTTGGACAAGTGCCGCGAATTGAAATGTCTGCCGATTCGGATCGGAGGAATTGAGGATCATGTGCATCTCTTGGTGCGACTGCACACAACCATTGCGGTGGCCACATTGGTCAAAGAGGTGAAAGGCTCGTCCTCGCATTTGATGACCCATGAGATCACTCCTGGCGAGTTTTTCAAATGGCAAGGCGCATACGGCGCATTTACGTTGCGGCGTGACGATGTGCCTGTGGTCAAGGACTACATTTTGAATCAGAAAGAGCATCATGGCAGTGGAACGGTGCGGGAAGAATGGGAGAAATCGGAAATTCGGGAAGAAGCGGAATTGGGATGGGGAGAGTTTGATTATCAAGTGGCCGGGTGAGATAGAGATAGGGCGATTGGAAATCGCAGCAACGTATAGCAAAGCCGACCTGCGTCGGCTCGTTTGGTTATCCTCTGGAAGGGAACTTGGCGTTCGAGCTATCGCGGTTTGTCGCTTGTTCCGCTTCTTTGCCTTTTAATCCCATCGCGCCGATTGTGAGAAGAATGAGGATGATGCCAATTCCAAGATAGGCGGCAGTATAGCCGCTTAGACCATTCCCACGTGCGGCGACGAGCGCGCCGAGTAAAAGAGTGCTGATTTGTTGTCCGAGTGTCCACATGATGGCGAATAGCCCTTGTCCCGCGCCGCGCTCGGGAAGAGGAAACTCGTTGAGAAACATATAGCGTACGGGCGCACCCACGAGTACCGCCGAGCCAAGTCCACTCAAGATCCCCGCCAGTAGAAAAAGCAATTCGTTAGATGGGAAAAAACTGAATAGCAACACGCCGAGCGTGAGACCGCCCAGCCCCAAGAGGACAATAATTTTGGTGCCGATGCGGTCCACGAGCGCGCCCGCGCCGAGCGAACCGACGATGATGGCCAGCGCGAGGGGAATTAACAAGGTGATGACATCTGTAGGCGGTTCGCGGAAGGCCAGCGCGGCGAGCGCGGGCAGGAACGCGAGCGCGGTGCGCGTAAAGCCATAGCCCAGAGCGAGCGAAGATGCTAATACCACCTGGCGTTCACGGAACATGTGGACGGGGATTAAGGGGTCGCGCGCATGGATTTCAACGCGTATCAATAAATACAACAGAGCGAGCGCGAGCAGGAAGAACGGAAACACGTTCAGCGAAAACAAGCTGCTGAAAAATTGATTGACTTGAATTTGTACAGAAGCATAGAGGAACACGCTTACCGTCAGAGTGAGTACAACCAAGCCGCGCACATCAAAGGGTTTGGGTGGATGGCGAACAGGCAGCATAAACAGATAGCCAAGCACACCGAGCAGAAAGATTAGCGGCGCAAAGACGAGAAATAGGGTCTGCCAGCCAACGCGCAGGGCGAGATCGCCCACCAGAGGGCCGGATAATAATCCGATGCCGACGACCACCCCCATCAAACTCAACACAGTGCCGTTCCATTTCTGCGCGACGCGGCCGCCGATGGCGGCTGCGCTGACGGGGGCAATGCCACCCGCGCCGAGACCTTGAAGCGTGCGTCCGACTAATAAGATGAGATAGCTCGGCGCAAGCGCACAGACGAGAGTACCGAGTGCAAAAATGGTCATGGTCAAACCGAACGCGATTTTGCGCCCGCGCCCATCGGAGAGTTTGGCAATCAGCGGCGCGCCAATCATCATCGCCATGGTGAAAAGCGCATAGGTCCAGCTGATGTTTTGTTCATTGACCGCGTATTCGCGTTGAATTGCGGGGAGCGCGGGTTCGAGAATGGAATAATCGAGTGGGCTAAAGAAAAACGCGAGCAGGACAATTAAAACAATCGCAACGCGGCGGGCAGCAGAGAGTTCCATAGGGGCCAATTGGTTTACGCGTCGGGCGAAAGCGGGGCGCGAGGCGCAGGATGAGGTCGCAGGGTGAACCAAAGAGTAGTCAATAGGGCGATAACGAGAATAAAGACGGTGATGAGGCACAAGCCATTTGTTTGCACCCACGCATTCGGCGGCGTGGTCAAAGTTCCGCCTGCGGGGACGGCGATCGGCGCGAGGTTACATTCGACACAGGGCGGCAAATGGGCTGGACGCCATTGTTCATATTCTTCGCGCAAAACGCCGACCGCGTTGCGACCGCCGCGCGGGA
>Ga0070741_10007086_pt1 | contig 23540 bp, 30 predicted proteins | sample Coa_R1_4_FD_66440 | JGI IMG/M metagenome (GOLD analysis project Ga0070741, IMG submission 66440) | Surface soil microbial communities from Centralia Pennsylvania, which are recovering from an underground coalmine fire - Coalmine... | ecosystem: Environmental > Terrestrial > Soil > Unclassified ...
GACGTTGTTGAACCAGACGTACTCGGTGCCGGGCCGGTTCGTCCACACCTGCTTGCAGGTGACCGAGCAGGTGTGGCAGCCGATGCACTTGTCGAGGTTCATCACCATCGCCACCTGCGCCCTGACCTTCACGGCCGGTCGCCCCCAAGCCCGTTGGTCGTCATACGCCGGTCCTCACGGTCGGCGCTACAGAAGCCGTCGCGGCCGGAGCCGGGCTTCGCCCGGCGGGAGGCTGACAACGGCGGGACTGTGAGGGACCAGAAGGAGGGGGTGGGGGAACCACGGGTTCCCCCACGTCAAAGGAGGGGGCTCGTGGGGGAACCACGGGTTCCCCCACGTCAAAACTCCACGTCCTGCGAGCGGCGGCGGAGCACGGTCACCTCGTCGCGCTGCGAGCCGGTCGGGCCGTAGTAGTTGAAGCCGTAGGAGAGCTGCGCGTACCCGCCGACGAGCTGCGTCGGCTTGAACACGATCCGGGTGAGCGAGTTGTCGGTGCCGCCCCGCCGGCCGGTCGTCTCGGTGCGGGGCACGTTCAGGTGGCGGTCCTTCGAGTGGTACATCATGCAGGTGCCTTTCGGCAGCCGGTGCGTCACCGCCGCCCGGCAGGCGATCACGCCGTTCCGGTTCACCGCCTCGACCCAGTCGTCGTCCCGGATCCCGAGCGCCTCGGCGTCCTCGCGGCTGATCCACAGCGACTTGCCGCCCCGGAAGAGGGTCAGCATGTGCAGGTTGTCCTGGTACTCGGAGTGGATCGACCACTTCGAGTGCGGCGTCAGGTAGCGGAGCGTCACCTCGACGGCGTCGCCCCCGACCCCCTGGTCGCCGAAGTGGCGCCGGTAGGCGAGCGGCGGCCGGTAGACCGGCAGCGCCTCGCCGAGCTCCAGGAACCAGGCGTGGTCGAGGTACAGGTGCTGGCGGCCGCTCAGCGTGTGCCAGGGCTTCTCGCGCTCGACATTCATCGTGAACGGGGCGTAGCGGCGGCCGTGCGCCTCGATCCCCGACCACTCGGGCGAGGTGATGACCGTCCGCGGCTGCACCTGCGCGTCCGCGAGCGTGATCCGGTCCTCCGCCCGCGGCCCGGCGAGGTCGGCCAGCGGGACGCCGGTGCGCCGCTCGAGCGAGCGGAAACCCTCGACGGCGATCCGGCCGTTCGTCGTCCCGGACAGGGCGAGGATCGCCTCGCAGGCGTGCTCGACGCGCTCGAGCGACGGGCGTCCGTCGGCAGGCCCGCCCCGGACGGCGCCGTTCCGGGCGCGTAGCCACTCCACCTCCTCGAGCGGCTTCCAGGAGGCGCCCTTGACGGCGCTGCCGAGCGTCTCGACGAGCGGCCCGAGCGCGTGCAGCTTGGCCGCTACCGCGGGGTAGTCGCGCTCGACCACGACCAGCTTCGGCATCGTCTCCCCCGGCACCGGCTCGCACTCGGCCTTGCCTGTCGAGTCCTGGCGCCAGTCGCGCACCTCGCCGAACGGCTGCGCGACCTCGTCCGGCGTGTCGTGCAGCAGCGGGGCGGCGACGACGTCGCGGCGGACGCCGAGGTGCGTCTCGGCGAGCTCCGAGAACCGGCGGGCGACGAGCCCGAAGGCGTCCCAGTCCGACTTCGCCTCCCAGGGCGGCGGGATCGCCGCGTTGAAGGTGTGGACGAACGGGTGCAGGTCGGTCGAGGAGAGGTCGACCTTCTCGTACCAGGTCGCGGCCGGAAGGACGACGTCCGAGAAGAGCGCGTTCGAGGTCATCCGGAAGTCGATCGTCGTCAGCAGGTCGAGCTTCCCTTCGGGCGCCTCCTCCCGCCAGACGACCTCCGAGGGGCGCAGCTCGGGCGGCGACTCCTCCGCGCGCACGGCCGGGAGCGTCGTCCCGAGCAGGTGCCTGAGGAAGTACTCGTGGCCCTTCGCCGACGAGCCGAGCAGGTTCGACCGCCACACGGTCAGGACGCGCGGCCAGTTCTCGGGCGCGTCCGGGTCCTCGCAGGCGAAGCGCAGGCGGCCCTCGCGGAGCTCGGCGGCGACGTGGGCGGCCGGGTCGACCCCGGCGCGCTCGGCCTCGGCGCAGAGCTCGAGCGTCGAGCGGTCGAACGAGGGGAACGAGGGCAGCCAGCCGAGCCTGGCGGCGAGCGCGTTCAGGTCGGCGAGCGAGCGGCCCTCGAACAGCCCGCGGCCGAGCGGCGAGGCGAGCTCCGCCGGGCCGAACCCCTCGTAGCGCCACTGGTCGCTGGCGAGGTAGAAGAACGGCGTCGCCGCCTGGTGACGCGGCGGCCGCGCCCAGTCGAGCGCGAAGGCGACCGTCTGCCAGCCGCTCAGCGGCCGCACCTTCTCCTGGCCGACGTAGTGCGCCCAGCCGCCGCCGTTGACGCCCTCGCAGCCGCAGAGCAGCACCAGCGCGAGGAACGAGCGGTAGACCTGGTCGGAGTGGAACCAGTGGTTCGTGCCGGCGCCCATCGCGATCATCGACCGGCCCTGCGTCCGCTCGGCGTTGTCGGCGAACTCACGCGCGACCCGTACGCAGTCGTGCCGGCCGACCGAGGTGAGCTCTTCCTGCCAGGCGGGCGTGCACGGCTGCGGGTCGTCGTAGTCCGCGGGCCAGTCGCCGGGCAGCCCGTCACGGCGGACGCCGTACTGGGCGAGCAGGAGGTCGAGGACGGTCGCGACCAGCTTCCCGCCGACCTCGAGCGCGGGCACGCCGCGCCGCATCGAGCCGCCGCCCTCGGTCTCGCCGACGTCGAAGCGCGGCAGGTCGACCGCGACCGGCCGGCCCCGGCCGAGCAGGGTCAGCGCCGGCTCGACCCCGTCCAGGCGCAGGTTCCAGCGGCCCTCGTCGCCCGCGGCGTAGCGGTGGCCGACCGAGCCGGGCGGCACCGCGGGCTCGCCCGTCCGCTCGTCGAGGACGACCGGCTTCCACTCCGGCAGCTCCTCCTCGGAGTCGAGGTCGGAGGCGCGGAGGAAGCGGTCGGGGACGTAGGCGCCGTCGCGCTCGCGGAGCGTCACGAGCAGCGGCAGGTCGGTGAACCGGCGCGCGTACCGGTCGAAGTACGGCACCTGCCGCTCGACGTAGCACTCCTTCAGGATCACGTGACCCATCGCGAGCGCCAGCGCCGCGTCCGTGCCGGGCTGCGCCGGCAGCCACTGGTCGGCGAACTTGACGTGCTCGGCGTAGTCGGGCGAGACGACCACCACCTTCTGCCCGCGGTAGCGCGCCTCGACCATGAAGTGCGCGTCCGGGGTCCGGGTGGTCGGCAGGTTCGTCCCCCAGATCAGGAGGTAGCCCGCGTTCCACCAGTCGCCCGACTCCGGCACGTCCGTCTGGTCGCCGAACGTCTGCGGCGAGGCGGGCGGCAGGTCGGCATACCAGTCGTAGAAGGAGAGGATCACGCCGCCGATCAGCGCCAGGAAGCGCGTCCCCGATGCGTACGAGGCCATCGACATCGCCGGGATCGGCGTGAACCCGGCCACGCGGTCCGGCCCGTAGCGGCGGATCGTGTGCACGTGCGCGGCCGCGATCAGGTCGACCGCGTCCTCCCAGGAGGCGCGCACGAAGCCGCCCTTGCCGCGTTGCGACTGGTACTCGCGGCGGGTGCCGGGGTCGTCGACGATCGAGGCCCACGCCTCGACCGGGTCGCCCAGCCGCTCGCGCGCGTCCCGGAAGCGCTCGAGCAGCGATCCGCGCACGTACGGGTAGCGCAGGCGGAGCGGCGAGTACGTGTACCAGGAGAACGAGGCCCCGCGCGGGCAGCCGCGCGGCTCGTACTCGGGCATCTCCGGGCCCGTCGACGGGTAGTCGACCGCCTGTGTCTCCCAGGTGATGATCCCGTCCTTCACGTACACGTTCCACGAGCAGGAGCCGGTGCAGTTGACTCCATGCGTCGAGCGGACGACCCGGTCGTGCTGCCAGCGCTCGCGGTAGAACGACTCCGACTGCCTGCCCTTCGCGACGAGCTGGCTCCACCGCTCCGCCGAGACCGGCCCGCGCCGGAGGTACCGGTGCGCCGGCAGTAACGCGCTCCGGAGCGCGGCGTCGAGCGTGGCCTCGCCGGGGAGCTCGGACATGCGGCCGGAGGCGGATCGCCGAGCCACCCCTGCAGCCTACGAAACCCTCGGCAGGAGCGCTTTCGAGGACAGGAGGTCGAGCGCCGGCAGGCCGCGGCGGAGCGTCCAGGCCGCGGCCGCGGCGGCGGCCACCGCCGAGCCGAGCAGCAGGACGGCGCCGAGACGGACGAGGCCGGTCGAGCCGGCGAGCGCGCCGTCGACGGCCGCCTCGACCCCGAGCCCGAACGCGATCGCCTCGGCGAGCCAGAGGCGGCGCGGGTAGAGCCCCGCCTGCTTCGGCCGCGGTCCCGGCGGCCACCAGGTCCAGGCCGAGAGCGACAGCAGCTTGCCGAGGTGACCGAGCGTCACTCCGGCGGCCCAGCCGACGAGGAGCGAGACGACGTAGGCGGTCAGCCGTCGCGGCGACGCGCCCAGACCCAGGAGCATCCCGATTCCGAGCACCGCCGCCTGGCCGAGGAAGAAGAGCCCCGTGACCAGATGCGTGAGCGGCCCCTCGAGCCCGGCGAGCCGGTGCTGCCGCGCGACGCGCGACATCAGGACGGCGAACGCTGCGACGGCGCCGAGCGCGAGGCCCGCGCCCGAGAGCTCGAGCGCGGTGACGTCGAGCGCGAATCCGCCCAGCAGGAGCCAGAGCCCGGCCGTGAGCGCCAGCTCCTCCACCGGCGCCCTCCGCCTGCCCGCGGCCGGCGCGAGCGCGAGCATCGGCCCGAGCGTGCGGCCGACGACGACGATCAGCAGCGTCAGCCAGCCGAGCACCGCGAGATGGAGGTGAATCGCGATCGCGCGCTCGTGCGGAACCCCGAGCAGCGGCCGCCAGCCGCGCGCGGCGAGACCCGCGCCGACCGCGAGCGCCGCCGCCGCGTGCAGCGTCGAGAGCAGGATGCCGGCCCGGCTCGCGAGCAGCAGCCGCCCGCGCGGCGCCCGCAGCACGAGGGCGACGAGCTCCCAGGCGACGAGCACGAAGCCGAGCGTCTCCGCGGCGGCGGTCGGCCAGATCAGGGCGTCGAGGCCGCGGGCGACGCCGACCGCGAGGGCCGGCCCGGCGCAGAGCAGCGGCAGAGCCGCCCAGCCGCGGAGGGCGGAGGCGTCGTTTCGGAGCAGCGTCGGCAGGACGTGCAGCGCGGCGCCGGCGACGGCGAGGGGCAGGAAGCCGAGCGCGACGAGGTGGACGGCGAGCAGGACGTCGGCGGCCGCGAAGCCCGCGTGTGCCAGGTCGGGCGCGGCGGCCGCCAGCGTCGCCGCCGCCGCGAGCCAGCAGGCGAGCGCGGCGGTGAAGTAGCAGGCGACGAGCCGGAGCGGCGCCGGCCTGCCGACCCGCGCGCCTCCCGAGCCGCTCACGCCGCGGCGAACGCCCGGGGGAAGAGGATGTTGTTCTCCTCGTGGATGTGCCTGTGCAGGTCGAGCTCGAGCTCCCGTAGACCGTCGATCGTCGCACGATGCGTGTTGCAGCGTGCCCGCTTCAGGTCGTAGCCCCCGGTGAGCTCGCGGAGGCGCTCGAGCGCGGCGCCCGTCGCCTCGTGCTCGGCCTCGAGCTCCGCGATCTCCGCGGGGTCGAAGGGCCCGCCGTCCCGGAAGCTCGGGAACACGTCCGCCTCCTCGTCCGCCATGTGCTCCTCGAGCTCGGCTCGCATCGCGGCGAACGTCTCGCGGAGCTCGGCGAGCTCCGGCAGCTCCGCCCCGTGCGCGCGCTCGACCTTCTCGAGCAGCGCCCCGAGTCGCGGCAGCTCCCTCCGGAGCAGCCCGTGGTGGTCGCGGACGATGTGCTCGGCGAGCTCGGCGAGCGGCGCGCGGCCCCAGTCGCGCTCGGCGTCCGGCCGGAGCGCGGCCGCCTCGAGCTCGGCCGCCACCGTCGCGGGCTCGAGGTCCCGGTGCTCGCATGCCTCGGCGAGCGACCGCTTCCCGCCGCAGCAGTAGTCGAGCCCGAAACGCTCGAGCACTCGAGCACGCGAGGGACGCTCGAGCACGAGCTCGGCAAGGGGACGGGAGAGGTCGATCGGCATGGGAGACGCTCCTTCCTGGCGCACGGTGGATCGCAGCTCTGTCCCGGAAGCTTGCGGCCCAGGCGGGGCGTGCGGCGTCGGTGAAAGCGTCGATCGTCCTGCGGGAAAGTACGGATCCGGAGCGGCCGGTGCGCTATCGCCGCCGCCAGGAGAACGCATGCGCCTGGAGGACGGCTGCCCCCGTCGCGACGTAGGGGAAGAAGTTGACGGCGTGGAGGACCAGGGCGTACGTGAGCGCTTCCGCCTTCGGCACGTCGTAGGCCTTCAGCGCGACGATCGTCGCGGCCTCGAAGAGGCCGACCGCCGCCGTCGACGAGGGCAGGACGAGGGACAGGCCGACGGCGACGGTGACCAGGGCCCCCGCGAGCACGGAGAGGTGGAGGTCGAACCCGAGCATCAGGACCCATGTGCTGAGGGACAGCAGCGCCCACGAGAGCACCGTCAGGCCGAACCCGACCAGGGCGAGCCACGGGTCGCGGAGAGAGGCGGCGCCGCGGACGAGGCTCGCTGCCGCGCGGTCCGTGTGCTCGAGCGACAGGAACGGCAGCCGCGCGAGCGGACGCAGGAGGGCCCGCAGGGGCCGGTCGCCGTACCGTGCGAGGAGGACGACGGCGGCCAGCGTCGCCGCGGCGAGCGCGATCGCCAGGACCGCCGCGCCGCGCAGCCACGTGACGTGCGGCAGCCAGGGCAGGAGCACGAACAGGACGACGAGCAGGGCGAGCACGTCGAACAGCCGCTCGACCACCACCGTGGCGACGATCTCCGCCCGCGAGGTCCGGGCGGTCCGGTTGAGCGCGATCACCCGCGCTGCCTCGCCCGCCCGGGCGGGCAGGACGTTGTTGAAGAACTGGCCGAGCGTGGTCGCACCGAGGACGGGCCGGAACGGCGGCCGCGTCGGCTTCGCGAAGAGGAACTGCCAGCGCAGCGCCCGGATCGGCAGGGCGACGAGCAGCAGGCCGACCGACGGCACGACCCACCAGTAGTCGCTCTCCTGCAGGCCGGTCCAGACGTCGTGCAGCCGGACGTTTCTCAGCGCCAGGTAGGTGAACCCGGCGCTGACGACAAGGCCGACGGAGACGAGCGCGAGCGTCCTCGCATCCGCGCGCGGGAGCGCGCGCGCACCCGCCCGGCTGCGAGCGCTACCGATCGGCGGCCTGATCGGGCGGAGCAGGCTCCGCGGCAGCCTCGAGCTGGGCCTTCAGCTCGCGGATCTTCTCGACCCGCGACGCCAGCTCGGGATGCGACACGGCGCCGCTCTCGACCAGCTCCGCGGCCTTCCGGCCGAGATCGCCGTAGGCCTGCGACAGCTCGTGCCTCGTCTGCAGCTCCTCGACTTCCTCGCGCGCCCGGGTCGCGATCGTGTTCGTCGCGTCCTTCAGGCGGTTGAGGAAGGACTTCTCTTCGTCTGCCATGGCAGGAATCTTAGTCCTGCTCGGGCCGGCCGCGCATCCGGTCGATCGCCCCGCGGCCCCGCTCGTGGACCTGGCGGCGCCGGTCGGCGAGGGATTCCCTGCTCGGCTCGGGGTGCGGCTCGGCCGCAGGCTCGGGCTCGGCCGGCACGGCGCGCGACTCGTCGAGCTTCCGCTTGAGCTCCTCGGCCGGATCCGGCGCCTGCGCGCCGGGTTTCCAGCGCCGGAGCAGACGCCGGCGGAAGAGGAGCAACGCTCCCGCCCCGGCGGCGAGCCCGGCGAGGAAGCCGGCTGGAGAACGGCGCATCGACCGCGATGCTACTCTTCCGCGGACTTCTCGCCTCGCCGCGCGCCGGTCGTTCCCGAAGGCGCCACGGTCGGGGCCGCGCCCCGGGCTCCGCCCGCGGCGCGGCGAAAGCTCGACAAACCGGCGGGGCCGACTCAGACCGCGGGAAGGAGCAACGAGGGAACGTGAACGACTACGAGATTCTGCTGATGCTCGACCCGGAGGCCCCGGAGGAGCGCCACAACGAGATCATCGCCCGCACGCGCGAGCTGATCGAGAAGAGCGGCGGCTCCTGGCTGTCGCACGATCCGTGGGGCCGCCGGCGGCTCGCCTACGAGATCGACCACAAGACGGACGGCGTCTACCACCTGCTCCAGTTCGACGCCGAGCCGGCGGCGCTGGACGAGGTGTCGCGCGTGCTGAAGATCACCGACGGCGTCATGCGGCACATGGCCACGAGGCGCCCGAAGGGCGGCGGCCGCACCTCTGCGCCGCCACCGCTTCCGCCCGCCGAGAGCGAGCGTTCGGCCGACCGGGGCGGGCGTGAGCCCACTCGGGCGGCCCAGGCCGAACCGGACGCAGACGCGGAAGCGCCCGAGGAGTACGCTGAGCCGACGGAGCCAGCGTCGGAGGAAGGAGCCTAGAGCCATGGCCAACATCAACCGCGTCGTCCTCGTCGGCAACCTGACCAAGGACCCGGAGCTGCGGCACACGCCCAGCGGCACGCCGGTCTGCAAGCTGCGGCTCGCGGTCAACACGCGACGCAAGGACGAGACCGGCCAGTGGACCGACAAGCCGAACTACTTCGACATCACGGTCTGGGGGAACCAGGCGGAGAGCTGCTCGCAGTACCTGTCGAAGGGCCGGCCGGTCGGCGTGGACGGACGGCTCGAATGGCGCGAGTGGGACGCGACCGACGGGTCCGGCAAGCGCCAGGCGGTCGAGGTCGTTGCCGAGAGCGTCCAGTTCCTCGGCAGCCGCGGCGACGCGGGCGGCGACGCCCCGCAGTTCGTTCCCGCCGGCGCCGCCGGCGAGAACGCCGACTTCCCGGCCTCGTCCGCGGACGACGACATCCCGTTCTAGAAGGAGACCCGGCACCCGATGGCACAGCCGAAGCAACGAGAGCAGACGAGCACCCGCAGACGCCCGCCGGCGACCGCGCAGCCGCGCCGCCGCAACTGCCAGTTCTGCCGCGAGAAGATCGAGGAGGTCGACTACAAGAACCTGGCCCTGCTCCGCCGGTACATCTCCGAGAAGGGCAAGATCCGCTCCCGCCGGATCACCGGGGCCTGCCGGCGACACCAGATCCAGGTCTCGAAGGCGGTCAAGCGCGCCCGCGAGATGGCGCTCCTCCCGTACGTCTCCGGCCAGTGAGCGCGATGCAGGTCATCCTCCTCCAGGACGTCGAGAAGGTCGGCCTCCGCGGCGAGGTCGTCGACGTCGCCCGCGGCTACGCGCGCAACTTCCTCGTCCCGCGGAAGCTCGCCGAGCCGGCGACGCCGGCCAAGGTCGCGGAGCTGCAGAAGCGGGCCGCCCAGCGCGCGAGGCAGGAGGCCTCGAGCGTCGAGCAGGCCCGCGAGCTCGCGGCGCAGCTGGAGCGGGTCGAGCTCCGCTTCGACGTGAAGGCCGGCCCGACGGGCTCGCTCTTCGGCTCCGTGACGCCGACCGACCTGGCCGACGAGATCTGGCGCGTCGCGAAGATCCGCGTCGACCGGCGCAAGATCGCGCTCGGCGAGCCGATCAAGCGGATCGGCCGGTACGCCGTCCCGGTCGAGCTCTTCGCCGACGTGACAGTGGACGTGACGACGCTGGTCGTCCCCGAGGGCGGCGAGCTCCCCGCGGCGGCCGCGGAAGAGGCGCCCGCGGCGGCCGCGGGACAGGCGCCGGACGGGCCCGCCGCCGACGGTGACGCGGCGGCAGAGCAGCCGGTCGCCGAGCCCGAGCCGACTTCGTAACGAGTTGTCGACAGGCCCTGTGGAGGGCCTGGGGAAATCCGGACGAGAAAGGCGCTCGGAGCGGTTTTCTTGTCCACCGATCCGTCCGGGCGATCTGGGAACATGCGTTCCGTTCTGCCCGCAAACGGGCGATGGTGCAGGTGTGGAGAGGCGACTTCTCCAGACCCTTTTCGGACTCGTCGGGAGGTGCTTGATTTGTCCCGCATGTATCAACTCGCCGAGGCTTCGCCGACCGCCCCGGTCCCGCCGCAAAATCTCGATGCCGAAGAATCGGTTCTCGGCTCGATGATGCTCTCCCCCGGCGCGATCGGGGCGGTCAGCGAAGTCCTGTCGGCAAGCGACTTCTACCGCGCGAGCCACGGGACGATCTACCGGGCGGCGATCGACCTGTACGCCAGGGGCGAGCCGGTCGACGCGATCACGCTCTCGGAGGAGCTCGAGCGGCGGGGCCAGCTCGAGGAGATCGGCGGCCGCACGCGCATCAACGAGCTCGCCGGCCTGATGCCCGCGGCGTCGAGCGCCGGCCACTACGCGCGCATCGTCCGCGAGATGGCCACCCTGCGCGGCCTGGTTCGCGCCGGACAGGAGATCGCCCGCCTCGGCTTCGAGCGCGAGGGGATGGCGGCCGAGGAGCTGGTCGACCGGGCGGAGCAGGTGGTCTTCGACCTGTCGCAGGAACGGGTGATCGGCGAGTTCACGCACATCGAGGACCTGCTGAAGGACAGCTTCGAGCGGATCACGGCGCTGTACGAGGCCGGCGCCGAGGTGACGGGCATCGCGTCCGGCTACCGCGAGCTCGACAAGCTCACCTCCGGCTTCCAGCCCGGGAACCTGATCGTCGTCGCGGCGCGGCCGAGCATGGGCAAGTCCGCCTTCGGCCTCTGCGTCGCCGCCAACCTCGCCGTCCGCCAGAACGTGCCGGTCGCCCTGTTCACGCTGGAGATGTCGAAGATGGAGGTCACCCAGCGGATGATGTGCTCGGAGGCGAAGGTCGAGTCGCAGCGGCTCCGGACCGGCAAGCTCCAGCAGGACGACTGGCCGCGCCTGACGAGCGCCTGCGACAAGCTCGCGAAGGCGCCGATCTACGTCGACGACACGGGCTCGATTACCCTGATGGAGATCCGGTCGAAGGCGCGCCGGCTGAAGATGAAGGAGCCGAACCTCGGCCTGATCATCGTCGACTACCTCCAGCTGATGACCTCGGGCACGACCGCCGAGAACCGCGTCCAGGAGGTGTCGCAGATCTCGCGGTCGCTGAAGGTGCTCGCGCGCGACCTCGAGGTTCCGATCGTCGCCATCTCGCAGCTCTCGAGAGCGGTGGAGCAGCGGCACGACAAGCGGCCGATCCTCTCCGACCTGCGCGAGTCCGGCTCGATCGAGCAGGACGCCGATCTGGTGATGTTCATCTACCGCGACGAGTACTACAACGGCGAGGACTCCGACCAGCAGGGGCTCGCCGAGGTGCATCTGGCCAAGCACCGCAACGGCCCGACCGACGTGGTGAAGCTCTCCTTCCTGCGTCGCTTCGCGAAGTTCGCCGACCTGGCACCGGCGGGAGGGTAGGAGCACGCTTCCGCACCAGGTGATCTGGCTCGGCTCGGACGCGACCGACTACGCGGTGCCGTGCGAGGCGTGCCGCGAGGATCGCGCCTGGTCGGAGCTCGTCCAGCCGGTCGTCGTCGAGGGCACCCTTCGCCGCGAGGCCGACGTCGGCTTCACCACCTGCCGCCGGGGCCACCGGATCCGCGTCCGCCGCATCGCCCGTCTCCGCGTGGTCGCCGCCCGCTAGCAGGAGGGACGGGCGCCCGGCGCCTGTCCCTCCTCCGGGGCGCCGGACGGCCCGCGCGTCATACTCACCCCGTGCCAGGCACCGTCATCGTCGGCGCGCAGTGGGGGGACGAGGGCAAGGGCAAGATCGTCGACCTGCTGGCGCGCGACTCCGACCTCGTCTGCCGCTACAACGGCGGGCCGAACGCCGGCCACACGATCGTCGTCGCCGGCGAGACCTTCAAGCTCCGCCACCTCCCGGCGGGGATCATCCGCGGCCGGGAGTGCGTGATCGGCGCCGGCTGCGTGGTCGACCCGGGCGTCCTGGTCGAGGAGCTCGACGACCTCGAGCGCCGCGGCCTGTCGAGCGAGCTCGTCCGGCTGTCGGGCAACGCCCACGTGATCATGCCGTGGCACCTGGCGATCGACCAGGCGAGCGAGCGCCGGCTCGGGAAGCTCCAGATCGGCACCACCCGGCGCGGCATCGGCCCGACGTACGCCGACAAGGCGTTCCGGCTCGGGATCCGCGTCCAGGATCTCTTCGACCCGAAGATCCTGCGCCAGAAGATCGAGGTCGCCCTGGCGGAGAAGAACGTCTGGCTGGAGCGCGTCTACGGCGTCGAGCCGATCGAGCTCGAGGAGCTGGCCGCCCGCTACGAGGGCTTCGCGCAACGCCTCCGCCCGCACATCGCCGACACCTCCCTGCTGGTCGACCGGGCGCTCCGCGACGGCAAGCGCGTGCTCTTCGAGGGCGCGCACGCGACGCTGCTCGACATCGACCACGGCACGTACCCGTTCGTCACCTCGTCGCCGACGGTCGCCGGCGGCGCCTGCACGGGGATCGGCATCGGCCCGACCCGGATCGACGGGGTGATCGGCGTCGCGAAGGCGTACGTCACCCGGGTCGGGGCGGGCCCGTTCCCGACCGAGATCGACGGCCCGGACCAGCAGCGGCTCCGCGACCTCGGCGGCGAGTTCGGGACCGTGACCGGACGCGAGCGGCGCTGCGGCTGGCTCGACCTGGTCGCGCTGCGCTACGCCGTGCGGCTGAACGGGATCACGTCGCTGGCGCTGACGAAGCTCGACGTCCTCTCGGCCTTCGACTCGCTGCCCGTCTGCACGCGGTACGAGCTGCGCGACGGGTCGGTCACCGACGAGTTCCCGCCGCACCAGAGCGACTTCCACCACTGCCGGCCCGTGTACGAGGAGCTCCCGGGCTGGAGCGAGCCGCTCGACGGCGACGCGCTCCCCGACGCAGCCCGCCGCTACGTCGAGTTCGTCGAGCACCAGCTCGACGTCGAGGTCTCGTGGGTCGGCACCGGCGCCGAGCGCGCCCAGGTGCTCGTGCGGTAGCTGCGACGCCACGAGCGCCGTCGCGAGCACCCGCCGGGCCCACGCTTCGTGGCGTCTGTCACCCGGTCTCTGAGACCGGGTTCGCAACAAATCTGCAACGACTCCCGTACGGGCAGTCGCTACCCGAGCCGGACCGAGCCGTCGTCCGCGAGCGTCCAGTGCGGGTTGTGGGCGACCTCCCACGGGTGGCCGTCGGGGTCGACGAAGACGGCCGAGTAGCCACCCCAGAACGTCGGCGCGGGCTCTCTCGCGATCCGCGCTCCGGCCGCCCGCGCCTCCTCCACGACCGCGTCGACCTCCGCGGGCGAGCCGACGTTGTGGGCGGGGGTGATCCCGCCCCAGCCGCCGGTGTCCTCCACGGCGCTGTCCTCGGCGAGCTGGTCGCGCGACCAGAGCGCGACCACGAGGCAGCCGGCCTGGAAGAAGACGACGTCGTCGTCGGGCGCGGCGTTCGAGCGCCAGCCGAGCGCCTCGTAGAACGCCCGCGCCCGGCGAAGGTCGCGAACGCCGAGGGTGATCAGGGACACGCGCTGCTCCACGCCTAGACCGTCCCGAGCGCGAACCAGGCGCGCGCCTCGAGCGTGAAGGCGCCCGCCGGGGAGCCGACCCGCCGCCACAGCGCGTCGCGGACCGCGGAACGGCGCTCCCCCTCGAGCGACTCCGCGTACGCGCCGGCCGGCCCGACGCCCCCGAGGAACGAGCCCCACAGCTCCTCGAAGCTCTCGTACCGGGCCGATGCGGCCACCTGGCTGTCCACCACGCCGTGCAGCCCTGCCTCCCGCCACAGGCCGGCGAGCTCGCCGGGCTTGCCGCCGAAGCGTTCGACCTCGTCAGGCGCGTCCGGGTCCGCCTCGCGCGCGGCATCCCAGAAGCTGCGCATCATCGTCATCCCGCCGGTGAAGTCCCACACACAGGCGGCGACGCGGCCGCCGGGACGAGTGACCCGGGCCATCTCCGAGACCGCAGCCGCCTGGTCGGTGACGAAGTGGAACACGAGCTGGGCGAGCGCGCAGTCGAACGTGTCCTCCGCGAACGGAAGCGTCTCGGCGGGCCCCACGCGCACGTCGGCACCCGGAACGGTGCGCCGGCATTCCTCGACGAACGGCTCGGACGGATCCACGGCCGAGACGCGGTCGGCGCCGACGATGCCGGCGAGAACCGTGGTCAGCGCGCCGGTGCCGCAGCCGACGTCCAGCACCCGCTCGCCCGCCGCGACCCCGGCGGCGCGGGCGAGCTCGGGAGCGAGCGCCCGGCTGTACCGGCCCATGAACCGTTCGTAGGCGTCCGCCGCCTGGAAGAAGCTCTGCCCGAAGCCGGGCGCGCTCATCGAGAACCGGCCGCCCGCTCGAGCGCGCGCCGCCGGGCGCGGAGGGCCGGCAAGGCGGTGCCGCGCCGCCACGCAGCTTCGAGCTCGGCCGAGGCGCCGAGGAGCTCGGCCCGTTTCGACGAGTCGGGCACCCGCTCGCAGAGCTGCGCGTACAGACGAAGCACGTGCTCGTCGCCGTCCCGGCGCGTCCCGCCGCCGGCGACCGGACGCGGATACGGCTCGCCGGCGCGCTGATCGAGCGCATGGGTCCGGTGTGCCCGCTTGAGCCGCGACGGCATCGCTCGAACTCTAGAGCGCCTGGGGCCCGACACGACACGTCACGGACGTGCCCTACTGCAGCGCCTCGAGCTCCTCGGGGACGTTCACGTTCACCAGCACGGCGGGATCGAGCGTGACCACGACGGCGTCGAGCTCCGCGAGCGCGGCGCGCAGGCCGAGGCTGCCTGCCCGGAGCCGCCGCTCGAGGACCGGCAGGGCGCGCTTTCGGTACGCCCCCGGGAGCGGCCCGGTCTGCGGGACGGCGACGTCGGCCGCCGCGGCCGCGAGCGCGTGCAGCGCGCCCGCGCCGACGAGCGGCATGTCGACCGGGAGCACGACGCACACGTCGTGCCGAGCCGCGCGCAGCCCGGCGGCCACCCCGGCGATCGGCGCACGCACGTCGATCCCGTCGTCGAGGAGCGGAAACGGAAGGTCGAGCGCGTCTGCGTGCTTCCCGACCGCGAGCCGCTCGTCGCAGAAGGCGAGGGTCGCCCAGGCGCGCTCGGCGAGCGTCCGCCCCTCCAGAAGCGCGAGCGCCTTCGCCGAGCCGAACCGCGCGCTGGCGCCGCCGACGAGGAGGACGCCCGTCAGTCCCGGATCCGCCACCGCTCGGTGTAGACGTTCAGACGCCCGCCGCGGACGAAGCCGCAGAGGGTGATGCCCCGGTCCGAGGCGAGCTCGACCGCCAGGCTGGAGGGCGCTCCGACGGCGACCAGGATCGGGGAGCCGGCGACCGCGGCCTTCTGGACGAGCTCGAACGAGATCCGGCCGCTGACGCAGAGGAGGTTGCCGTCGAGCGGCAGCCGGCCGCCGGCGAACGCCCAGCCGACCACCTTGTCGAGCGCGTTGTGCCGCCCGACGTCCTCGCGCAGGCAGAGGAGCTCGCCGTCGCGGTCGAACAGGCCTGCGGCATGGAGCCCGCCGGTCGCCGCGAAGGCCGCCTGCGCCTCGCGGAGCCGATCGGGCAGCGTCGCCACGAGCGCCCCGGTCACGGTCAACGGGCTCTCGACGCGGCCCGCGTCGACCGCAACGGCCTCGAGCGCCCCCTTGCCGCACACCCCGCACGACGACGAGGTGTAGAAGCTGCGCTGGAGACGGGACGGATCGAAGCCGGGCGCCTCCACCTCGACCGCGTTCGCGGCGAGATCGTCCGGAAGCCGGGCGGCCGCCGGCCGCAGGCCCTCGGACACGCAGAATCCGAGCGCGAGCTCCTCGTCGTGCCCGGGCGTCCGCATCGTCACCGCCACCGGGCGGCCTCCGATCCGGATCTCGAGCGGCTCCTCGACCGCGATCAGGTCGCGCTCGTCCGCCCGCGTCGGCAGACGCAGCACCTCGACCGCGGCGGTGCTGTACGGCGGCGCCCCCGCCTGCTGCTCGGACACAGTGCCAGGCACTGTAAAGCTCGCCGTCGGCGCCTTGCGGCACGCCCGCGTCGGGTTGACATATGCGTGTCGACCTGACACGATCGTGTCACATTGGCCCTGTCGCAGTCGTCGCCGCTGCGCGAGCAGCACGCGGAGCTGACACGCGAGCTGATCCTCGGGGCGCTCGTCGACCTGCTCCAGGCCGACGAGCGCGGCGAGATCTCCGTCCCCGAGGTCGCGCGCAAGGCCGGCGTCTCGCTCCGCACCGTCTACCGCTACTTCCCGACCCGCGACGAGCTGTTCGCGGCGGGGACCGACTGGATCTTCGCGCGGACGCTCGGCGACGTGCAGGCGGAGGAGACCATCGACGACCTCGTCGAGAACACGCGCGCGCTCGCCGAGCGCTGGGAGGCCCATCCGAAGCTCGCGCGGGCGCTCGTGCTCTCGCCGACGGGCGGCCAGCTCCGCCGGCACCGGCGCGAGCAGCGCCGCCGGGAGATCGGACGCGTCGTCGACGCGACCGCAGGGCGTCTCACCGAGGCCGAGCGGAAGCAGGTGACCGCCGTTCTCGGCCTCGTCCACAGCCTGCGCTTCTGGGTGGCGCTCCGTGACGACCTCGGCCTGAGCAGAGAGGACGCGGCCGCGGCTGTCGACTGGGCGCTCCGGGCCCTGATCGACGACGTGCGCCGGCGGAACCGCGCCGCCGGACGGAAAGGAGGACGCACATGACCCCGGAGCAGATGGATCGGCTGATCGACACGCACATCGCTGCCGAGACGGCCGGCGACACCGACGGCTGCGTCGCCGTCTACACGGACGACGTCGAGCACGACGTCGTCGGGTTCCCCGCCGGCCCGAGGCACGGCAAGGGGGAGGCGCAGGATTTCTACGAGCACCTGATCCGGTCGATCTCCACCGAGACGATGCCGCGGACGCGGAGCTACTACGGCGACGACTTCTGCGTCACCGAGCACACGTGGACGGGCACCGTCCCCGGTGATTTCCTCGGCGTCCCCGGGCACGGAAAGCGGATCTCCTTCCGGCTCCTGCACGTGTTCGAGTTCCGCGACGGGCTGATCAGCCGCGAGAACGTCTGGATCGACGGCGGCTCGGCGATCGCGCAGCTCTCGGCGGCGGACGAGGCAGTGCCGGCCGGCGTAGGCGAACAGGCGTCCTGATCGAGGAGGGAACCATGCAGCGCGAGATCGTCAACCCGTGGACCTGGCAGGACCGGTACGGCTTCGTGCAGGCGAACGCTGTGTCCGGCGCGGAGCGGATCGTCTTCTGCGCCGGGCAGACCTCCGTCGACCCGGACGGGAAACCGCTGCACGCCGGTGACATGCGCGCACAGGTCGGGCAAGCGCTCGACAACCTCGAGACCGTGCTCCGCCAGGCCGGGCTCGGGCTCGCCGACGTCGTGCGCCTCGATTATTTCGTCACCGACGTGGGGGCATTCCTCGGCGCCGGCGACGTGCTCGCCGAGCGCTTCCAGGCGACGGGCTGCCGGCCGGCGAGCACGCTGCTCGGCGTCGCGGCCCTCGCCTTTCCGGAGCTGATGGTCGAGATCGAGGCGACCGCGACAGCCTGATCAGGGCGCGCGGCGCTCGGCGAGCAGCTGCTCGTAGACCGCGCGGTAGCTGTTCACGGCGGCGCCGACGTCACCGGGATCGACCGACCTGCCGGCGTCGATCCTCGCGACGACCTGGCGCCCCGTCTCGACCTCGCGGTCGATCTCGGGATCGGTTCCGGCCTCGTGCCCGCGCTCCGCGAGCATGTCTTCGACCAGACGGGCGACCTCGGGCAACGCCTCCACGGGCGAGACGGCGAGATCGCCCGCGAGCGCCTCCCACCGGGTCTGCCACTCGTGCTCGTCGAGCCCGGGCTCTTGCACGAGCTGATGGTGCACGCTCCCGGCGGCGGTGAAACCGGTCCGCCGCCCGTGCGCCGGGGAGAAGCGACCGCAGCGGGGCATAGACTCGCCGGCGTGCGTGTCCTGATCGTCGGGTCCGGCGGACGCGAGCACGCCCTCGCGTGGAAGCTCGCCGCCAGCCCGTCGCTCTCGGAGCTGCACGCCGCGCCCGGGAACCCGGGAATCGCCGCGCTCGGCGAGTGCCATCCCGTCCGCGCCGAGGACGGCGAGGGCCTGCTCGCGCTCGCGCGCGCCCTGGACGTCGACCTCGCGGTGATCGGTCCGGAGGCACCGCTCGTCGCCGGCGTCGCCGACGAGCTTCGCCACGCCGGCGTCGCCGTCTTCGGGCCGACCCGAGCGGCCGCGCGGATCGAGGGCTCGAAGAGCTTCGCGAAGGAGCTGATGGAAGCAGCCGGCGTCCCGACGGCGGCGGCGATGCCCGTCGCCCGCCCGCCCTGCGTGGTGAAGGCGGACGGCCTCGCCGCCGGGAAAGGCGTGTTCGTGTGCCGGACCGCGGACGAGCTCGAGGCGGCGTTGCACGCAGCCTCGTCGCTGGGCCAGCAGATCGTGATCGAGGAGCTCCTGGAGGGAGAGGAGCTGTCGCTGTTCGTCCTCACCGACGGCAGCCGCACGATTCCGCTCGGCGCGGCACGCGACTACAAGCGCGCCGGCGACGGGGACACGGGGCCGAACACGGGCGGCATGGGCGCGTTCTCGCCGGTCCCGGACATCGACGCGGCCGTCGTCGGCGACCTGGCCGACCGGATTCACCGGCCGGTGCTGGCGGAGCTTGCGCGGCGGGGCACGCAGTTTTCCGGTCTGCTATACGCCGGGCTGATGCTGACGAGCGACGGCCCGCGAGTCCTCGAGTTCAACTGCCGCTTCGGCGACCCGGAGACGCAGTCGCTCCTCCCGCTCGTCGCCGGCGACCTGCTCGCGGCCCTCGCCGCGGCCGCCGCGGGCGACCTCCGCGGCGTCGAGCTCGAGACGTCGCCCCGGGCCGCGGTCACCGTCGTGGTCGCCGGCGAGCGGTATCCCGAGGAGGGGGACGTCGGCACGCCGATCGGCGGGATCGAGGAGGCGGTCGCGGCCGGCACGCTGGTGTTCCATGCGGGCACGGCGCTCCGGGGCGACACGCTCGTCACGAACGGCGGCCGGATCCTCGACGTGACCGCGGTGGGCGACGACCTCGACGAGGCGCGCCGCGCCGCCTACGACGGCGCCACGCGGATCTCCTTCGCCGGCGCCCGCTACCGGCGCGACATCGCCTCCCCGGAAGGCCGCCGTGCCCGCTGAGCCGCTCGTCGGCATTCTCGTCGGCTCCGAGTCCGACCGCGAGCGGATGCAGGACGCGATCGACGAGCTCGAGCGCCGCGCCGTCGCGCACGAGTTCGAGGTGCGCTCCGCTCACCGCGACCCGGAGGCGGTCGCGGAATACGCGCGGTCGGCCCGGTCACGCGGGCTGAGGGTGCTGATCTGCGGCGCAGGCCTGGCCGCCGCCCTTCCCGGAGTCGTCGCCGCCCACACGGACCTGCCCGTGATCGGGGTGCCGCTGCGCTCGTCGAAGAGCGTGCTCGACGGCCTGGACGCGCTGCTCTCGATCGTCCAGATGCCCCCCGGGGTCCCGGTCGCGTGCGTCGGCGTGGACAACGCCCGGAACGCCGCCGTCCTCGCCGCCCGGATTCTCGGGGCGTCGGAGCGCCCCGCTACGATCACCTGAGTGATCTCGCGCTACTCCCGCCCGGCCATGGCCAAGGTGTGGTCGGACGAGAGCAAGCTCGCGGCCTGGCTGGAGGTCGAGCTCGCGGCGCTCGACGCGTGGGCCGAGCTCGGCGTCGTCCCGCGCGACGCTGCGCGGAGCGTGCGCGAGCGAGCCACGCCTCCGACGCCGGACGAGGTCGAGGAGATCGAGCGGCGCACGGGGCACGATCTCGCCGCCTTCGTCGACGCGGTCCAGTCTCGTCTCGGCGAGGAGGGCCGTTGGCTCCACTACGGGCTCACCTCCTCCGACGTCGTCGACACCGGCCTCGCCCTCCAGGTACGGGAGGCGGGGGCGCTGCTGCTGGAGGGCGTGGAGCGCGCGCTCGCGGCGGTCGTCGCCCGGGCGGAGGAGCACCGCGCCACGGTCTGCATCGGCCGGACGCACGGCGTGCACGCGGAACCGACGACCTTCGGCGTGAAGCTCGCCGGCTGGGCGTTCGAGCTCGACCGCGGGCGCGATCGGCTGAGACGCGCGTTGGCGAGGATGCGGGTCGGCAAGCTGTCGGGGGCGGTCGGCACCTACTCGGCCACCGACCCCGAGGTCGAGCGCCTCGCCTGCGAGCGGCTCGGGCTCGAGCCCGAGCCGGTGTCGACGCAGATCGTCCCGCGCGACCGGCACGCGGAGCTCTTGTCCGCGCTCGCGCTCGTCGCCGCCTCGCTGGAGCGCTTCGCGCTCGAGATCCGCCACCTCGCGCGTACCGAGGTGCGCGAGGTGCAGGAGCCGTTCGGGCGGGGGCAGAAGGGCTCCTCGGCGATGCCGCACAAGCGCAACCCGGTCGTCGCCGAGCGGATCTGCGGGCTGGCGCGGGTGGTGCGCGCCGCCGCCCAGGTCGGCCTGGAGAACGTCGCCCTCTGGCACGAACGCGACATCTCGCACTCGTCCGCCGAGCGCGTCGTCATCCCGGACGCGTTCCTCGCCCTCGACTACATGCTCGACCGGTTCGCCTGGCTGGTGGAGGGGCTCGTCGTCCTGCCGGAGCGGATGCGCGCGAACCTCGAGGCGTCGGGCAAGCTCTTCTTCTCGCAGCGGGTGCTCCTCGCGCTGGTCGAGGCGGGCCTGGAGCGCGCCGAGGCGTACGCGCTCGTGCAGGAGCTGGCGCTCCGCGCCTGGGACGAGGGGCTCGACTTCCGGGAGCTCGTCGAGGCCGATGCGAGGGTGAGCGGCAGGATCGATTCGCGGGCGGTGTTCGACCTCGACGCGTTCACCGGGCACACAGCCACGACCTTCGACCGCTTGCACGCCCTGACCCGAGACCAGGAGGCCGCCCATGTCTGAGACGCTCGTCCACGTCGCGAGCGGAAAGGTACGGGAGCTGTTCACGATCGACGACGAGCGGCTGCTGCTCGTCGCCAGCGACCGGATCTCCACCTTCGACGTCGTCCTGCCGACCGAGATCCCCGACAAGGGTCGCGTCCTCACCGGCCTGTCCGCGTTCTGGTTCGCCAGGACGAGCGCGATCTGCGCGAACCACCTGCTCGACCTCCGGCCGGACGGCCGCTCGACGGAGTGCCGTCGGCTCGAGATGCTGCCGCTCGAGTGCGTCGTGCGCGGCTACCTGGCCGGGTCGGGCTGGAAGGACTACCAGCGGAGCGGCGAGACGTCCGGACGGCGGCTGCCCGTAGGGCTCCGTGAGTCGGACCGTCTCCCCGAGCCGATCTTCACCCCCTCGACCAAGGCGACGACCGGGCACGACGAGAACATCGACGCGGAGCAGGCCGCCGAGCTGGTCGGGAACGAGCGCTACGAGCAGGTCGAGCAGACCGCGCTCGCGCTCTACCGGTTCGCCGCCGAGCACGCTGCCGCCTGCGGCATCGTCATCGCCGACACCAAGTTCGAGTTCGGGATCGACGCCGACGGGCAGCTCGTGCTGGCCGACGAGGCCTTCACCCCGGACTCGTCCCGCTTCTGGCCCGCCGACGACTACGCCCCCGGCGGGCCGCAACCGTCGTTCGACAAGCAGTTCGTTCGCGACTTCTGCGAGTCGCTGGGCTGGGACAAGACGCCGCCGGGCCCCGAGCTCCCGGCCGACGTGGTCGCGGGCACGCGCGCACGGTACGTGGAGGCGTTCGAGCGCCTGACCGGGATCGCCTTCGACGACTACCTCGCCGACCCGACGGTCGTCCTCCGATGAGGGCGACCGTCCTCGTCCGGCCGAAGCAGGGGATCCTCGATCCGCAGGGACAGGCGGTCGAGGACTCGCTCCGCCATCTCGGCTTCTCCGTGGCGCAGGCGCGGGTCGGCCGGGTGGTCGACCTGGAGGTCGACGCCGCCGACGAGGCGCAGGCTCGAACCGAGGTCGAGCGGATGTGCGAGCAGCTGCTCGCCAACCCGTTGATCGAGAGCTACGAGATCGAGGTCGGGCCCGCGTGACCGAGCGGCGACCGGCCGTCGCCGTCGTCGTCTTCCCGGGGTCGAACGACGACCGTGACGCGGCGTTGGCGCTCGCGGCGCTGGGCGCCGACGCCCGGCTCGTCTGGCACGCGGAGGAGCAGCTCCCGGAGGACACGGGCGCAGTCGTGCTCCCGGGCGGCTTTTCCTACGGCGACTACCTCCGCTGCGGTGCGATTGCCCGCTTCTCGCCGATCATGGCTGCGGTCTCGCAGTTCGCCGCCGACGGCGGACCGGTGCTCGGGATCTGCAACGGCTTTCAGATCCTCTGCGAGGCCGGCCTGCTGCCCGGCGTGCTCAGACCGAACGCGTCGCTCTCGTTCGTCTGTCGTGACGTCGCGCTCCGCGTGGAGCGAATCGCCCCCCCGTTCACGACCCGGTGCGAGCCCGGCCAGCTGCTGACGATTCCCGTCAAGAACGGCGAAGGCTGCTGGTACGCCCCACCCGAGCTCGTCCGCGAGCTGGAGGAAGCCGGCCAGATCGTCCTCCGGTATGCGGAGGGCAATCCGAGCGGCGCCGTCGCCGACGTGGCGGGCGTGGTCGACGACGCCGGCAACGTGATGGGGCTGATGCCGCACCCGGAGCATGCAGTCGATCGGCTGCTCGGGTCCGCAGACGGGGGCTTGATCCTCGCCTCGCTCGTCGACGCGGCGCGCGAGCGCGTGATGGCGGCGGCCGTCTAGGCGACACCTCCTCTCGCCCCGCCGCCGTTCAGACCGAGCATCTCGGCCAGCTGCTCGTGCTTGCCGACGGCGGCGCGCAGCTTCTCGAGGTCGCGCTCCCGCAGGGTGACCGGCCCCCGGCGCGCGGTCCCGGAGGTCGTGTACGAGAAGCGCACGAGCCGCTCGCCCTCGAGTTCGAGGAGCTGCACGACCGATGCGAAGCGCTTCTCGCCCGCTCGCTGCGGGACGCTCACCTCGTCCACGATCGCCGCCTTCCCCCAGGGTGTCGCGCTCGTCCGTGCCATGCAGGCAACGTAGCGAGGAAGGTGTCACGTGTCCGTGACGGGTCCGTGACGAGCGTGGAACTTCCGCCCCGGACGATCGCTTGCGGACGGGCCGTGCCGGCGTGCGTCCGCCGCGCGGCGGCAGGCGATCCCGACGCGATGCCGACGCACGACCGGGCCGTACTTTACGATCGCGGCGATGGGCTTCTACGAGTGGATGCTCGCCTTCCACCTGCTCTCAGCCTTCTCGGTCGCGGCGGCGCTGGTGCTCTACAGCGTGCTCGTCGTCAGCGGGCGCCGGTCGTCGGCATCGCTCGAGCAGGCGCGGCTGCTGTTTCGCGTCGCGCCGGTCGCCACTCCGCTGATCGCCGCAGGCTCGGTGCTCGTGCTGGTCTTCGGCGTGATCCTCGCCATCGACTCCGATCGATTCGAGATCTGGGACGGCTGGGTGATCGCCGGCATCGTGCTCTGGGCGCTCCTGGGCGCCGTCGGCCAGCGAACCGGCGCGTACTACACCGCGATCCAGGAGCTGGCGGAACGCGAGGGCGGTGCACCGCCCGAGCAGGACGTCATGACGCGGCTCCGGGCGCCGACCGGCGCCGTCCTGCACCTCGCCACGCTCGTGGTCTTCGTCCTGATCGTCCTCGACATGCTGTTCAAGCCTTGGGCGTGACGATGCTCGCCGCCGTTCGCCCGCACAGCTGGGACCTCGCCGTCTTCGTCCACGTCATCGGCGCGATGATCCTGGTCGGCGGCCTGATCACGGCGGCCGGCGC
>Ga0070741_10007087_pt1 | contig 23539 bp, 19 predicted proteins | sample Coa_R1_4_FD_66440 | JGI IMG/M metagenome (GOLD analysis project Ga0070741, IMG submission 66440) | Surface soil microbial communities from Centralia Pennsylvania, which are recovering from an underground coalmine fire - Coalmine... | ecosystem: Environmental > Terrestrial > Soil > Unclassified ...
CCCAACGAAGCGCGGCACAGGGTGGTGCACTTGTGAAGCTGGAGGGTCGCTAGTTTGTTTCGTTGAGACACGTTCAGCCCTGACTTGATCTCGTTCTACGAAATGAGCCCAAATGATGTGACAAAAATCTCGCGTTTGGTGTCGATTTCGCAGTACTTCGTTCGACGATGTTACGAAGGCTAACAACATTCGTTATTGAATAGAAAAAGGAGATTAAGAATGGAAACGAAACCAACTTACGAACAAGCCCGACTGCACCTCCAGGTTTATGAGGAGCGCCGCGAAGAGCGCCTGCGCAAAGCGCGCGATTGGTTTGCCCAGAACTACTGGCCGCAAAGCTTTGAAGAGGCGATGCAAATTGCCGCGCCGGGCACCGAAGGGGGAACTTACTTCATGATGGTCGTAAGTTATTGGGAACAGGCTTGCGCCTTGCTCAACTATGGCTTGTTGCATGAAGACTTGTTCTTCGAAACCAGTGGCGAATTCTTCGGCATCTTCGAGCGCATCCGTCCCGGGTTGCAGCAGGGTCGCGATCAGTGGAAAAACCCGTATTTCTTGGCGCAAATGGAGACCGCTGCCAAGCGCTTCGAAGAGTGGTCGGAAAAACGCAGTCCCGGCCAGATCGCCACAATGCGAGCGTTCATGAGTCAGATGGGCCAGAATCGCGCTAAAGCCAAATCCGCGTAGATCGCGGCTGAGGCTCCCAACCAGCCGGTGGCGCTGCCAACTCGACGCGGATTCTTGCGGGCAAGCGCCGCCACACCAGCGCTCGTTACGGCGATTCAACCTACTGCCAGGCATTGCGTACCAGCAGCAAACAAGATCTGACAGAAACAGAAGAGTTAGACCGAAACAGCTATTCAAAGACCCCGGCAGGCATTGTTCCTACAGCAGCCATAGCAGGCCGGAACTCCATATAAGGCAAAATATCGCGTTCGATCTCGATGCCAGGCGCGATTTCCATTAATTCAAGACCAGTGGAAGCCAGGCGAAATACCGCTCTCTCTGTGATATACAGAACATCTTGTCCGCGTTTTCGAGCGAAGTCCGCCGAAAACGTAATTCGTTCCACATGATCGACAAACTTGTGGACTTTGCCGACCTGCAACACCGTGAGCTTGCCATGCGCCCACGACACTTTTGAGCCCTGTGCATCGAACGTTCCGCAGAACACGACCTTCTTGGCGTTCTGAGCGATTTCCATAAAACCGCCTGGACCGATCAGGTTTCCCGCGAGATGCGAGACGTTGACGTTTCCCAAACGGTCCGTCTCCCCCATGCCTAGAAATGTTATGTCGATTCCGCCGCCGCTGTAGTAATCAAACTGTTCAATGGACGGAACAATCACTTCGGGATTACGAGCCGCGCCAAATAGCCGGTCATCGAGCATTCGCCCGTTATGGACGCCCTGCTCGACGCTCATCCAGAGTTCGTCGGACGCACCCTGTTCGGCGATGACGCCGAAGATGCCTCCAGGAATTCCAAAACCAAAATTCAATGATGCTCCGTTGCGCAACTCCAGCGCGCCACGACGAGCGATAATGCGGCGTTCCAGTTTGTCAGGAAGCGCGGCCATCATATGCCCCAGGTGAGCGCGGCGGCTGCCGGCGATGCTGGGGTCATAGCCGAGCGAATAGAACTGCTGCTGCTGAGGATCTTCGACGACGGTATCGACCATGATCCCGGGTACACGAATGCTGCGCGGATTTAAGGTGCCCGCTTCGACAACTTGCCGGACTTGCGCGAGAACCCGGCCGCCGCTGTTGTGGGCAGCGAGGGCAATCGTGTGGATATCCATGTCGATAGGCTCTTCCTCGGGACTGACATTGCCGCGCGTATCGGCATAGGTGCCTCGGATGATGCCGGCATCCACTCTGAACGGCTTGTAGCGTAGAACTTCGTGACCATCGATGATCATCAGCTCAACCAATTCTTCTCGGCTGCGCTGATTGCAGCGTCCACCGTCCTGGCGCGGATCGACGAAGGTCCCCAGTCCTGAATGCGTGAACAAACCAGGACGTCCGGCGCCGATTTCACGTAGTAGCTGCTGTACGACGCCACCCGGGAAGCAGTAAGCTTCGATCTTTTCTTCGCGAATGAGCTGCTGAATTTTTGGCGACCAAGTGAAATGCGCCGCAATGACCTTGCGCAGCAACCCTTCGTGAGCAAATCGATTCGTTCCGAGGGCGTCACGATCACCCAAGCCGAGCGAATGGACCAGCGTCAAATCACGAGGATGACCAGTTTCGAGGAAGCGCTGCTCGAGTGCTGCAAAGATAGCTTCCGCCGACACCATTCCGGCGCCGTTTCCGCCAATGGCAACGGTGTCTCCATCACGAATGAGCTCTGCCGCTTGCCGGGCACTCAAAAACTTTGCGCTCATGTTGACTTCATCGATTCTTGTACACGGGCTTGCGCTTTTCGCGAAAGGCTTGCACACCTTCCTTGCAATCTTCAGTGGACAGGGCTTGCGCGGCTGCCGCGGCATGATGCTGGCGCAGATCGGCGTGCATGGTTGAAAGGATGCCTTTGGTGAGCGCCATTGCTGCGGGCGCGTTAACGCACAACTTTTCGAGCCAGCCGTTAAGTTGCTGATCCAGATCACCGGCATCGTCGGCCATCGCTGTAATCAAACCCCAGTTCAATGCGAGTTCGGCGGTGATCGGTACACCCAGCAGCATCAGGTGACGCGCGCGAGCAACGCCGATAAGTTCGGCCATACGGCGAACTCCCATCCAGCCGGAGATCATGCCGAGTGTCACTTCGGGCGTTCCCAACTTCGCCGATTTCACGGCGATTCTAAGATCCGCCATCATTGCTAACTCCAATCCGCCGCCAAGGGCGTGACCGGAAACAGCGGCAATGACAGGTTGAGGCAAGGCCGCCAGGCGCTCAAAAACACTGATGCCATTCAGAATCCAATCTCTACCCATTTCATGGGGCGAAAGACTGCCCCATGCTTCGATGTCTCCACCAGTACAGAAAAAACGTCCTTGCGAGCGGATCACGACTGCTCGAAGTTCGCGATCGGCCGCGATTTCGGAAACGATGGAACCGAGTTCTTCGAGCATTTGCATAGTGAGCGCGTTTCCCTTATCGGGGCGATTCAGTGTGATCTCACCGCAGACGACTCCAAACTGTTGCTTACGCAAGAACAGGATTTCCGATTCCATAGGAGGTCATATTAATAAATCGCACCCGCGCTTGCTTATATCTAAGCGGCAGCTATCACCTTGCCGCACAGCGAGCCTCGAACGATGACCGCACAATTTAGGCTTTTACTAATCGCCCTCGGCCTCTGGATGCTTTGTGGCGCAGTTTTTTGCGCAGCTCAGCAGTCGCTTTCGGAGCCCTCCGGCCAACAAACAACGGCTACACAGAAATCATCGGCGGCGGCTGGCGGCACTGAAGATCTAGCGAAGGCAACACAAAATCCGGTCTCCAGTCTGATCAGCGTTCCGATTCAAAACAACAGCAATTTTGGTATCGGCCCCTATGACCGCATTCAAAATGTTCTGAACATCCAACCTGTGATCCCGTTTCAGCTAAATGAGAATTGGAACCTCATCATTCGGTGGATTGCGCCTATTATCTGGCAGCCCGCGCCCGGAACGGCGAACCTGGAAGTTTATGGCATCGTGGCCAATACACCCGCCTATTTTGCCGCTCAAGGTCTTCAGAAGAACGTCGGCGTATTTGGCTTCGGAGACATGACGCCGACGTTTTTCTTCGCGCCATCGAAACCGCACAAAGTGATTTGGGGCTTCGGCCCTGAATTCGTGTTGCCTACTGCCAATAGTCAGGTATTAGGTCAGGGAAAGTTCAGTGTCGGCCCGTCGCTTGTTGTTCTCGCGCAGCCAGGTCACTGGAGCATCGGGTTTCTTGCGAATAACGTCTGGTCGGTTGCAGGCTCCGGTAGCCGTGCAGCCGTCAATCAAATGACGTTTCAATATTTCCTTACCTATAACCTGAAGAAAGGTTGGAATGTATCTGCCGCACCGATCATCACCGCAAATTGGAAGGGCTCAAGCGGAAACGTTTGGACGGTTCCGGTGGGCGGCGGGGTTGGACGAGTTATGCGCTTGGGAGCCCAACCGGTCAATATCAGCATGGCCTTCTTCGGAAATGCCGTTCATCCGCGGAGCGGTTCTCCCTGGGGCATGCGGCTGCAAATTGCGTTTCTATTCCCGAAATAGCTTTTGGCAGACGCTTCGGACGCGATCTCGTTCGAAGACAGCCATGACCAATCCTTCATCAAAATAGCGTTATAAGACTTCGTCGCAGCATTTTCGTAAACGAGATCCGCGCGGCGCAGTCCAAGTAGTAGAGTCTATAACGTACTAGATGGGACCTGATATCGAGGAGCACGATGAAACCAAGTCACAGCAGCAGTCGCCGGCGCCCGGCAGACCGGGGATTGTGCCTTCATGGTGTACTGGCGCGAAAACGGCCGTAGGAACGGCTGTAACCAGTCAAAGCCGCATCTGGTTCACCATTGCGGATGGGCACCTGAACGAGATCTATTTCCCGGATGTCGATCGCGCCAACACCCGCTTCGTGCGCTTTCTCATTAGCGGAGACGACCATTTTTTTTCTGATGAAGCGAGCGATGCCGAGCACACGGTGCGAGCGGCAGGTTCAGGAATACCAGCATTTCAAATCTCCAGCTATTGCACACAGAAGCGCTATTGTCTGGACAAAGAAATCATTGCCGATCCTGACCGCGATGCGCTATTGATCAAAGCGAGCTTCAAAGCTCTGACCGCCGGAACTCTACGGCTCTACGTTTTTTCCAATGCCCACATTGGAGACCAAGGCGAGGACAACCACGCGTGGACCGGGGAATACAAAGGAATTCCGATGTTATTCGCCGAGCGGGAAGGGCTCGCACTCGCAATTGCGTGCGCGCCATCTTTCAAAGAGATGAGCTGCGGTTTTATGGGCGTAAGCGACGGCCTCATCGACATACGTGCAAACGGAAGGTTGACCCGCCTTTATACAGAAGCCGAACGTGGCAACGTGGGCTTAACAGGGGAGATCGATTGGAGCAGCAACGCTGGCAGTTTTACTTTGGCGCTTGCGCTTGGAGGACGCCCTGAAGAAGCGGGACTGCAGGCACGGGCGGCGTTGTCGCGAGACTTCTGCGACGTGAGAAAGCAATATATCGCTGGCTGGAAGGATTTTCAAGCAACAATTTCGGATTTGTCGAACGCGAACGACAAGGAGTTAGTTCGAGTGAGTGCGTCAGTTTTGCGAGTTCACGAATCGAAGCGTTTTCGCGGTGCCTTCGTGGCCAGTCTTTCCATTCCTTGGGGATTCGATAGGGGAGACAAAGACACAGGCGGCTATCACGTTATCTGGCCGCGTGATTTGACCGAAACGGCGTTTGGCCTGATGGCTTGTGGCGATACTGGCAGCGCGCGCCGCGCCTTGTTCTATCTGGCCTGTACGCAAGAATCGGATGGGCACTGGAATCAAAATATGTGGCTCGACGGCACGAAGCATTGGACGTCGCGCCAGATAGACGAGACGGCCTTTCCTATCCTGCTTGCCGATGCTCTTAAAAGGTCTGACGAATTGAAGGGTTACAATCCGTGGCCCATGGTCAAAAAAACAGCCTCCTACTTGATACGGAATGGCCCGGTGGCACAACAGGATCGATGGGAGGCCATTGCGGGTTACGCCACGTTTACGATGGCGGTTGAAATTGCCGCATTGCTTGCCGCGGCGGAATTTGCAGAATTGAACTCAGAACCAGAACAGGCAAAGTTCTTGCGCGCAACAGCGGATGCCTGGAATGACGCGATAGACGAATTGACTTATGCTTCGGGAACTGAGTTGGCACAACGTTGCGGAGTCGCAGGATATTACATTCGCATTGCGCCACCGGACGCCATTCGCGGGATTCCTCTCGATGCGCTCACGATAGAGCTGCATAATCGTCCCGAACATGAAAAGAAGACACGCGCAGTAGATGTTGCAAGCCCGGACGCGCTCGCTCTGGTACGTTACGGTTTACGCTCAGCCGATGACCCGCGCATTCTTGGAACGGTTCGAGTCATCGATGCGACTTTGAAGAGCACGACAGCGACAGGCCCGGTGTGGCGGCGCTACACAAAAGATGGATATGGAGAACACGCCGACGGCAGCCCTTACAAGAAAACCGGCATCGGCCGAGGCTGGCCGCTCCTTGCGGGGGAGCGAGCCCACTACGAAATCGCAAAGGGCGACTTCGATGCGGCCGAGAAGCTAAGACGCACAATGGCCGCCCAAACCAGCGAATGCGGACTGATTCCTGAGCAGGTATGGGACGCCGATGATATTCCGGAACGGAAGCTCTTCAACGGCCATCCGACAGGTTCTGGTATGCCGCTCGTGTGGGCACACGCGGAATATCTCCAGCTTTGTCGTTCCTTGCAAGAGGGAAAGGTTTGGAGTTTGCCTCCGCAAACCGCGGCACGTTATATAAATAGGCGGCGCGCATCGACATTTCAGATTTGGACGTTCGAGCAGCAGAGGGGACAAGTCGCGACGGGCAAAGACCTGCGCGTAGATTTAGGCGATGCGACGGTGATTGAGTGGAGCATCGACTGTTGGAAAACGGTTCAGCGTGAGAAGACTCAAGACTCGGGGCTGGGAGTGCATTGGGCGTTGCTCCCGCTATCGAAGGCCGCGGCGGGCACTCACGTACGGTTCCGCCTCGGCATGAGTAAGCAAGAACAGCCGGGGGGACAAGAGTTTCAGGTGCTTGTTTGTTAGCTGACGGCGAATTCAATTAAGAAATCACTCCTAAGCGGATTGCGCACTGAATCAGTTCCGCGACGGTTTGAACATGGAGCACCTGCATCAGTTCATATTTGCAGCTCTCAGCGATTCTGACCGAGACTTTCAGGGCGGCGGCGACTTCTTTCATCGTATGTCCTTCACCTACTAAGCGCAGTACATCTCTTTGGCGGGGAGTCAACTTGACTTCATCGCTGAAACCACGATCCTTCGCGTCCATTAAGATGCTGATGGTGTCTTTGGCAACCAATGGCGTCAGGTACGCCCGGTCTTGAATTATTTCACCGATTGCATGTATCAGCTCTTCTCCAGCCGCCCGCTTTAGCAGAAACCCGGAGGCTCCTGCTTTAAATGCCTGCGCTGCAAGATACGGGTCCGCATGCATCGTGAGCACGACAATTTTGATCGCGGGGGTCTCAGCCTTAAGCCGTCGAATCGCGTCTAATCCGTTGACCAGTGGCATTGAGATATCGGTCACGATGACATCCGGTTTCAGCCGGCCTGCCGCTTCAAGAAGAGCGCGTCCGTCTGCAACCGTTCCAACAAGATCGAAAGATCCCGTCAAGAGCCGTTCCAATCCTTCCGCAACAATTTTGTGATCGTCGGCAAGCAGAATTTTGACGCGAGACATTTGATACGCCGTACCCTGGTAAGACGGTGTTAACTCTTTGATTGCCTGGCGAGAGAGAAGGACGGAAAAAATTTCTCTCGCTTTGGGGCCGATTAAGCGCTAGCCGCTACGCTTGCGCTCAGAGGCAATGCGCGAGGGCAAGGCACACAGGCAGAGATGCGTGTCCCTTTTTGGGGCGTGCTTGTGATGTGTAGCGTTCCTCCTAATAGACGCACACGTTCTTCCATGCTCGTGAGACCGAGGCCGCCGGTTTGACGTACAGTGCTGGGATCAAATCCGCGGCCCCAATCGGTTACCACCAGTTCCAAGCCGCCAACCCCTCGCTTGATCGTGACTTCGGCGTGTTGCGTGCCGGAATGCTTTACGGCGTTGCGCAACGCCTCTTGCGCTATGCGGAAAAGGCAGAGCGATACATCCGGAGAGATCACTTCCGATTCGAGACGGGCTTTCACGTCGACAGCCATTCCCGTCAATTGTTTCAACTCGCTCACATGCTGCCGCAGTGCTGTATTCAGGCCGGCGCTTTCGAGTGCGGGTGGATGAAGTTCATGCGAAAGCCGATGAATGCCGTCATGAAGGTGGCCTAGCCGGTCCTGCAATTCTTCAATTCGCCGATAACTTTTGGGGATTAACGCGCTGAGGTCATGCCGAATTGAATTCACGAATATCGCCACGGCCGCGAGATGCTGGCTATGGTCATCGTGAAGCTCGCGAGCAATTCTCTTACGCTCGTCTTCCTGCGCGACGATTAACTTTCCAGCCAGATCTCTTACTTCATTTCGGCTCTTCAAAAGTGCATTCTCTACGCGCCGCCGCCGCGCCCTCTGAAATAACAGGCCCACAATGAGAGCAGTTTCGGTCAAACAGAATAAGCCTACTCCAGCGATCAGCCATTTGTATTGTTGCCAGGGTGAGGGTTCGCGGAAGGAAATTACGCTTCCCGGCGGAAGCAGGCTTTCCTTAATGCCCCAGCGCCGCAATTGACGCCAATCGAACGCCATAGCGTGTGCTGAAACCGCCGATTGTATGGGAATGTTCCCTGGTTTCTCGCCTTTGAGCACACGATATACTACGTCCGCGCCTAACAGGTATCGCTCCCGGAATGCTGGAATGGGACCGCCGACGAAGCCCTCCCCGAGATTACGTCCCACCAATGCATATACGGGAACGTTCGCGGTTTTGTAAATGAGCTTCAGAGCGCCGTCATCGGTCAGAATCTGACCTTCAGAATCCCAGTTGAAGCCGCTCTGAATCACCACGGTTTTTGGCGGAAGTTTGCTTACTTGCGCCAGGATATCGACCAATGGGAGATCGGTAAGGTACCGAAATTTGACTCTTGCCTGGTAAGGCTGAAACTGCCTTCTTTGCTCTTCGAGGTATTCGCGATCGATCGGAGCAGCGCCGCCGACCAGGACCACTTCCTGCGTATCCGGCTGAAAACGGAGAATCTCGCGAAGAGCGCCGCGCCAATCGTCCGAATGCACAACTCCAGTAATATTTGGGGCGAAGCGCATGCCTTGTATGCGACGGGCTTCAACAGCGACAAATACAACGGGCGTTGCAGGCGAAAGTATCTCACCAATATGCCGTTGAACGAACTCTAGCGCTGCAAAGCCCACCGGCACCACGACGTCGATATTTCTATTTCGATAACGAGTTTGCAGGTCACGTACTAGCAGGCGTTGGTGCTCTTCCTCAGGGAAGCGCTGCAACTCGAGGTATTCCGCATACACTTCGACTTTTTGCCCCAGCTTCTTTTCGAGCACTGGACGCATAATCTCGTCAAACGGTGTTGGCGCAATTGAATCGGGACTGTACGAGTGCAGGACCAAAAGGCGCGGCGGGAGATTTGTCGGCCCGGAAGCAAAGCTCAACTCACAAAGCAAAAGGACACCCGCGAAGGATCGCGCGATGGAAAACATCTTTCTTTGCCCTTAGAGGACGGATCTTAATTGTACTCGAAAGAACACAACTTTTCTAACATGACTGGATTGATCGGTTTACACCGTAATTCGGCCACGAAACTGAAATCGCAGTTCAACATAATTGGCTCACTCCATCACAACTTATTGACAAAAAGTTCGCTAAAATCCCGAAGCCCGCCGACCGTTCCGCGAATCCACTGCCCAAGGGAGTTTTGTGTCACCGCTGCCTTTCGAAAGAAAGCCCACAGAACGGTCGTTCCGATGATGAGAATTGACGTTGACGAACTCTTTCATGAAGTGGCGGATTTATCCGCGGAAGCACGTGCGCAATACTTCAGAGAACATGGGATCGGCACGGCAACGCGCCAGGAAATAGAAGCGCTTTTGAAGTTCGATTCGGGCGTTAGCGATTCGCTCGACACCGACATCACTCAAGTGGCCGAGTTCGCACTGAGGCGGCTAGAATCTCAAGATAAACTTTGCGGTCCGTATAAAGTAGGCGAGCTGCTGGGGCGCGGCGGCATGGGCTCTGTTTACCTGGCGGAGCGCATCGATGGTGAAGTTACGCACCAGGCCGCGGTGAAATTGCTTCGTCCGGGCGCGGACGATCCACAAATACGTCAGCGGTTCTTGGCGGAGCGGCAGATTCTAGCCAGCCTTTCTCATCCAAACATTGCGACGCTCCTGGATGCCGGTCATCGCGAGGATGGTCAGCCCTATCTTGTGATGGAGTACGTCGAAGGAAAACCGATCGACCTCTATACGGCAAATCTTGGCACTCGGCAGAAAATCGGCTTATTCGTTAAGGTCTGCGCGGCAGTTAGTTATCTGCACCGTAACCTGATTGTGCACCGCGACTTGAAGCCCGCCAACATTCTCGTGACCGATCAAGGCGAGCCAAAGCTGTTGGATTTCGGCATCGCCAAGATGCTGGATTTAAGTACTGACTTGACACAGACGAGCATGCGAATGCTCACACCCGATTATGCGAGCCCGGAACAGGTAACCGGCAGCCCGATAACAACGGCGTCGGATATCTATTCGCTGGGCGCCGTGCTTTACAAGCTGTTGACGGGATCATCTCCTCATGAATCTGAAGGCGATTCGGTGGGAGTGATCGTCGCCGCGATTTTCAGTGGGCGTATCAAGCCGCCATCCAGCCTGGTGCCCGCTCTGAGGGGCGATCTGGAAAGCATAATAATGAAAGCGCTGCGCCCCGAGCCTCAGGAGCGCTATGCGACCGTGGAGCAATTTGCAGAGGACCTGGACAACTTTCTTGAATCTCGTCCCATTCGCCCGCGTAAGGGCGACGCCTGGTATCGAACTCGAAAGCTTCTGCGGCGGCATTGGCTCCCCGCGGCCGCGGCAGCACTTGCGATCGGCGGTCTTGCCGGTGGCGTACTGGTAGCTAATCATCAACGGTCAATTGCACAGCGCCGGTTCGTGCAAGTCCGTCAATTGTCGAACAAGTTATTCGATATCGACACTGAGGTTCGCCAACTCACGGGAAGCACCAAGACCCGGCAGCTAATTGTCGACGCGTCGCTCGATTATCTGCAGCGCTTATCAGCCGACGCGGAGGGAGATCCGCAACTCGCGGTCGAGCTTGGCAACGCTTATATGCGCGTTGCCCGAGTACAAGGGGTTCCGATCTCGCAAAATCTGGGTCAAATGGGCAAAGCCGATCAAAACCTTCGGATCGCTGAGCAATTTCTGCGTTCCGCGCTGGCCGCTGATCCAAAAAACCGAATAGCGCTTTTGCGGTCCGCTCAAGTGGCACACGACCGGATGCTGCTGGCGAGGTTCGGCGGCGCCAGTGAGGATGCTCTGAAATTCGCCCGGGAATCGGCGGCATGGCTGGAGAAGTTTCATGCCGGGATCGGCGACAAAGCTGAGTCGTCCGCTATCCTGATCACCTATTTGAATGTTGCCGATCAACATATGCTGGGACGCCAATTTGATGAAGCGCTATTGCTTTGCCAGCAAGGCATCGATCTGGCGCATATCTTCAAGAGCGTGACTTATCCCGGCACTTTCTTTTGGGTTTCGGGAGATGTGTTTCGGCGTCAGGGCGATCTGGAAAAGGCGCTCCGGGCGACGAAGGAAGCGGTGCGCATATTGGAGCCCGCATCCCTGAGCGCTGAGCACGGTCGCGTGATGAATTTTGTTTTGGCGCTCATCCGCGAAGGCGAGATTCTCGGCGAAGACAAGGGAATCAATCTGGGGCGAAGGGAGGAAGCCGCGACGGTCTTGCAGCGCGCCTTCGACATCTCGGATACCTTTGTACATCAGGATTCAAAGGATGAAACAAGTAGAGGACGTCTGGCGAGTGCGGGTATTACCCTGGCCGACACTCTACGACGCGGGGAGCCACGTCGCGCTCTGGCGATCTACGATCATGTACTCGGGCATATGGCAGAGATCGGTGGCAACACCAGCTTTCGTCGCTTTGAAGTAAATGCGCTGGCAGGTTCGAGCATCGCACTGATGGGATTGGGCCGGTCTGAGGACGCACATGCACGATTGAATGATGCTTTTGGACGGCTGCGCCAGTTGAAGATGTATCCGGCAGAGAAGATCAAGCCGGGGTCCGAGCCGGACATCGCGCTTTCCGCTCTGGCAGAATACGATGCCAGCCGCGGTGACATTAGCGCCGCCATCGAAATCTATCAAAAACTGCTGCAGCAAGTTCTCGCCGGAGGCGCGAAACCAGACGCCAGTCTTCAGGATGCGGTTGAGGTGTCACGCTTGTATGCGGCCCTCGCCGCACTTCATAGCCGCGCTCATCAAGCCGACCTTGCCTCCGCAGTGGAGGCACAACGATTGCAACTGTGGCGGCATTGGGATGTGCAACTTCCGCATAACAGCTTCATCAACGGCCAACTGAGTGCCGCCAATCGATCAGTAGGATAGCCATGCAGATTACGAGATTGCTACAACGGTTGGAGGTCGGCGAGGACGAGGTGATGCACGACCTCATGCCGCTCGTCTATGACGAATTGAAAAAGCTCGCACGGGGGCGCTTACGGCGCGAAGCGGCTCCTATTGCCCTGGGAACCACTGCGCTGGTGCATGAGGCTTTCCTCAAGCTCTCTGGTGGACGCCATCCGGCTTACGAAAACCGTACACATTTTTATGGAATCGTGTCGAGATTGATGCGACAAATTCTGGTAGACACCGCGCGCAGCAGGGCGGCCGAAAAACGCGGCGCAGCACGCGAGATCGCCGTCAGTGAGCTTCCCGATTGGATACCACAGGCGGACCGATCCATTTTGTCGATGAACGATGCGCTAAAGCAACTGGAAAAGACAGACACGTTAAAGGCCCAGATTGTCGAAATGACTTATTTCGGAGGCTTGACGGCAGAAGAATCTTCCATGGTGTTGTCGAAGCCCGTTCATGTCGTTCGTCGCGAGCTGCGTCTGGCAAAGGCTTGGCTGCGAAAAGAGATGGACAGCGCGACGACGGAAGTCGGTAGCCCATCTAGCCCGGCGACCGCGGATAGTGTATAAAAACCGCAGCTAGCAATTCGAAGTACACTGGGCAAAATGGGTGTCGTGCGGACCATTGCTGCGGGTGTCGTCAGTGGTTCAGCGTGGCGCAATGCAGCCTTTCGTTCCTTATTCTGCCTTGTGTTCCTTTGTTTTAGATCGAGCGCACCGGCAAATCCTCTTACTCTAGATCAGCCTTCCCAAAATGCTTCGCACTATGTGGAGCTGAATTGGACGGCAAGCACTTCGGCAGACGTCGTGGGCTACAACGTTTATCGGTCGAGCAGCCCGGACGGATCCTATATCAAATTGAATTCGTCTCTGGTGAGCGGCACCAGCTATACGGATTACGCGATTCAGGCGGGTGCAACTTATTACTACGTGGCCACGGCACTCGATAGCAGCAACAATGAGAGCGTCTATTCGGACGATGTTCAGGCAACGATATCTTCCTTGGCGCCGCCTTCTCCGTTGCCTTTGTCTCTATCCGTAACTTCGCTCAACTTCGGAGCCCAGAAGATCGTAACGCGAAGCGCAGCGCAGACGATCACGATAACTAATTCCAACTCGCAGAGCCTTCCTATTACCAACATGGGCGTGGCTGGAGCGGATCTGGAAGATTTTGCAGTTGGCGGCGATTGTGGAAGTAGTCTTGCTGCCGGTGCGAGTTGCACAGTGTACGCAGTTTTCGCTCCGTTGTTAGCCGGTAGCCGGGGCGCTCTCTTCACGATTACCGCAGGTCCGAACGGTTCGACGCAAACCGTCTCACTCAGCGGGACCGGGGTGTTAAGCGGATCGTTCGAAATCGTCAGCGCCTCAACAAACAAGGTACTTGAGATTCCGGGTGGGTCGTTAACGAATGGCACGTTGATTCGACAGATGGCCCTTACCGGAGACGAGCAGCAGCAGTGGCAGTTAGTGCCTGTTGACGGCGAATATTACGAGATACAAAACATTCTTACCGGCAAGGCGCTGGATGTAATCGGGGGCGGCATCACTTCCGGAACGTTCATCCAGGCGTGGGATTATATCGGCGGCACGAATCAGCAGTGGCAGCTTGTTCCTGTTGACGGCGTTCATTACGCAATCCTAAATCGGAACAGCGGCCTTGCTTTGGATGTGGTGAATGGGTCGACAGCGAGTGGCGCCCAGATTCAGCAATATCCTTTTCTCGGAGATCCACAACAACTGTGGCTTCTTGTGCCAGTTGGATCATATAACCTCACAAACGCCCTGAGTTCCTACGTACTCGATATTGCGAGCGCATCCACTGATAACGGAGCACTAATTCAACAGCGGAGTTCGAACGGATACCGGCAGCAACAGTGGCAATTCGTGCCGGCCGGCGGAGGTTACTTTTCCATCATGAATCGCAGCACTGGAAAGGTGCTGGATGTGATCGGCGGATCCGGTAGCGCCGGCACGCTAATCCAGCAATGGGACTATGTGGGCGGGCAGAATCAACAGTGGCAGCTTGTGCCCGTCGATACGACACATTACAAGATTGTGAACCGACAGAGCGGCTATGTTCTGGATGATATGAACTATTCCACAGCAATCGGCACTTATGTTCAGCAATGGCCTTATCACGACACCAGCAATCAACAATGGCAGATAACGCCCGTAACCTACTACAACATTGTGAACGTGAACAGCGGGCTCGTTCTGGATGTGATTAGCGCCTCTACTGCGAACGGGACAAACATTCAGCAATGGGCCTCAAATGGATATCAGCAACAGCAATGGCAATTGATAACCGGAGACAACGGTTATTACACGATCATGAGCAATCTAAGCAGTAAACTGCTAGATGTTACCGGGGGATCTATGGCGGATGCAGCACAGGTTCAGCAGTGGGATTATCTAGGCGGCACGAATCAGCAATGGCGGCTAATTCCTGTTGGCCAAGGTTCCTACGAGATTCAGAATGTGAACAGCGGCAAAGTTCTGGATATGACTGGCGGGTATCTCTACGGCGGAGACCTTCTGCAACAGTGGGATTATCGGGGCGGCACGAATCAGCAGTGGCAGTTGATTCCAGTCAACAATTAAAGCCGACGTCTTCTGGCTATTGCTCCCAAACCAGAGTGCGAACGCCTGGAAGCCGGCGGACCTGTTCGACCGGATCGGGCACATGGTGGACACGCGAGCCTCGTTCAGTCCATCGCAGCTCGCAATCGAGACTCGTTAGCGTATTGGGCGGATCGTAACGCGCAGTCCAATGAGCGATCGCCAGATTGCCCACCAGCAGCCGTTGCCGCAGTTCACTTTCACCAGGAGAATCAGGCGCAAGCGTGAGGTGAAGGGAACCGCGGTACTCGCGTGACAGGTGCTTCTCCATGAGCTTGAGGACCCAGAGAATCGCAAAAGCGACTAGAGATGCGACGATACCGAGATAGATATTGCCACCCCCGAAAAGCAGACCGAGAACCGTTACAAACCAGATGGTGGCGGCGGTGGTCACTCCAGTCACATTGGCACCGCGCTTAATGATGACTCCTGCTCCAATAAAACCTATTCCGGAAAGAATCCCGAGCGGCAGGCGCATGAGATCCATAACGGCAAAGGAACTTGGCGTTTTCCCAGCCATAGGGAGTAGCAGATTCACCTGCAGCATCGCAAAGGTGGCGGCGAGGCAGACGAGCATCGTAGTGCGAATGCCTGCGGGATGACCGTGCTCGTCGCGATTGAATCCGATGATGAAGCTAGCTGCGCATGCCAACACGAGACGGACAGCAATTTGTTGCCAATCGAGATAAAGGGGCATTCGAATTCCTCATGGAGATTTTAGGCTAGACGGCATTGTGTTCACGCATCGGCGGCTAAGCTTATTTGTATGAGGTGTGCCGCGCGATTGTGTTCTCACGCCGGGTGATCAAACCAGAATTATTGGACCACGCTGCGCCTGAAGAAGCCCGGCGAAATCTGGCGGATCTGATTCAAATCAATAAAAGGTTTGGCGGTCATTCGGTCATTTTGAAAACGCTAAGGCAGGTCGCGCAACCGGAGGACACGTTTTCGCTGTTGGATGTGGGCGCCGCATCGGGCGATGCCGCAAGAATCATTCGCGCGAATTTTCGACAGTCTTGCGTTACCAGCTTTGATTGCAACAGTGTGAATCTGAGCGCCGCTCCCCAGCCTAAAGTAATTGGCGATGCCTTCCGGCTTCCTTTTGCCGCGAGCAGCTTCGATTATGTTCATTGCTCATTGTTCCTCCATCACTTTGAGGACGACTGCGTCGTCGAACTGCTGCGGTCATTCCACACCGTTGCACGAAAAGCCCTGCTGGTTTGCGATTTAGAGAGGAACGTTCTTCCGTACTTGTTTCTGCCCGCTACCAAGTTAGTGTTTCGCTGGCAGGCAATCACTTTGCACGATGGGCCGATCTCCGTGCGGGCATCGTTTAAAGAGGCTGAGCTAAGAGAGTTAGCGAAAAGAGCGGGGATCTCTGCTTACGAAACCACACTACATCGTCCGGCTTTTCGCATTTCGCTGATTGCCCGGAAGATGGTGGGGACTTGAAATGGTCCGGTGGGTACTCGGAGGAAGATACCCACCGGAGGGCGCACGGCAGCATAAAGCAAATGTGCGCCAACTTGCGGGCCCAATGGCGGCAGCCGTGCCTGCCACGAACCAAAACCTTTCGAGTGCTCGGAACGTTAAATTCAGGACACTCTTGGCACTTGCCTACCTACATATTACGCCTATTTAATGGAGAGGAAACTCCTATCCCAACTTTTTTTTGGGGTAGTGCCGGTTTATCCCAGTTGACAGGAACGGGCGCGCCTACTATAAACCAATAACCGCAAACTCCGGCCAACATGGCCAGAACCGCTAGTCCAAAAGCGGGAATAAACGAGTGCGTAAGCGCTAGCGTCAATCCTCCTAAGTAGTTAGCAACAATGCCTGCGAAGTTGCCAATGCAGTTTTGAAATCCGGTCCACTTCGCGGCTGCCTCAACGCCCGACAAGCGCTGGGAAAGAGCCCAGTGGTTTGAGGAAAATCCCCCCATGGAGGCAAGGGAACCAAATAGGAACACCTGAAAAAGTACTTGCTGCCGTACAAGGACCGCCGGAACCATTAGAATGCAACAACCCAATAAACCGCAGCAGATAACGCCTTGCCGCACGCGTCCTGCTTCATGGCCACGCTTGATTAGCGCATCAGCGAACAGCCCGAGCAGCATGGAAGCACCGGCGACGGCCCAAAACGGAAGCGAAGCAAAAAGCGCGAGACGATCGCCGGTGATGTGCCGATCTGTTTCGAAATAGTAGGGGATCCAGTTCAATACAAAAAACCAGGCATAATTGGCGCCGAACAGCCCAAGCACCGTGCCCCAAAATGAGCGAGTTCGGATCAACTGCCGATAGGTTGGCGACCATTTCGTCAATCGCCGCTCTTCGGCAACGGTCAATCGGGGGACAATGGAGCACCATGGGATCAACCATAGACCGCTGGCAATTGCGATCACGATAAACATTCCGCGCCACGTGAACTGGTTGAGTAGCTTAACGCCCAACATGACGCCAAGCGCCGGTCCGACTTTCGAACCGACGTCGATGAGAGCATTTGCCGTACCGCGAAGGCGTTCGGGAAAGACCGCGGCAATTATTTTGGAATACGCGGGATATGCCACGGACTCCCCCGCTCCCAGCACGAGGCGCAAGCAAAGTATCGTTGAAAAGCTGCTGGCGAATCCCGTCAGGCCGGTGGCACCCGACCAAATCAGAAAACCTGCCGCGTACAACCAATTCACGTTCCAGCGATCGATGGCCGGCCCGGCCAGCAATTGCGTCAATGCGTACGTTAGAGAAAAGGCAGCGAGCAGGACGCCTAGTTGTTGCGGGCTGAAGTGGAGTTCCGTTTGGATGCTCTTAGCCGCCACCCCGAGGTTGCCGCGATCTGCATAGTTAATGCAAACAGAAATAACTAATAAAGCCAGCGCGATCCAATGCAGCAGTCGCGGTTTGGCTTCGATAGTCTCCACCGAAAGACTCTATCAGAGCCGCCAGTCCCGGCTGCGTTAATGCAGATAAAACAAGCTGAGGCGAGGCAAATTCGCGCGTTCCAACAAGGCAGAATCCAGATAGCGCCGCTCCAACATGGAAATCTGTTCGGCGGTCATTTTTCCGCGGTACGGTTTTAGCTCTTTATCCAAAGACTGCCGCATTGCGAACAGATCTTCTTCGGTCTGGAGCATTCTGGCCGCAGCCACAAGCTTCTCCTCCATGGCAGTCAGCCGCTGTTCAAGCTCTTCCAGGCTCTGTGCGTGTTGTTCCGCATCGGAAGCTAGAAGCTCAACGGCAGAGGCAACATCGGCAAAGACTGGCTCCCGCTGGTCCCGAATGCGGGCGGCAGCGGCTGAAAGATAATTGCGAATTTCTTCGGCGGAGAATGCGGAATTTGCAGGCGCCGCAGCCTCGCGGGATTGGGGCGTCCGTTGCGCCGCTTCCGCCACCGCTTGAGCGCAATACGCCAGCGAATTAATGAGACGGCGCTTGGATTTTCGCGCTTGCGATTTGTCGAATGCGTCATCAATGCCTCTCAACACGGCGGCGAGGGGAATGCCGCTATTTTTCCAATGTTCAATGAGCGCCCAATCGAGCGGCGATAGAAGAAAGAGCCCCGTTCCGCGAGCACGCCGGAAATGGTCTTCGATTTCTGTGAAGTAGTTGAAGTAACCAGACGACCAGTCGATGTCCGCTTCTTCAGACATCGGGCCGAACACCTCCAGCGGCAATGCGCTCTAACTTGCCACGGTCCAGGTTCACCAGGAGAAACCCATTGTCATCCAGGCCGGCAGTAATGCCTTTTTCGCCTGTTTCCTCAATTACGACTCGCCTCTGAAGCGCATAGCTGGAGGCGGAGGTGAATGCGCGAAGAATGCCCTCAGTTCCCGAGGCTTCTAACATTGCGCAGAAGGTGTCAATGGATTCCAGGAGCTGGATGATGACTGCTTCTCGAGATTGCTCACGCCCGCCGCTTTCGATGCGAAGCGAAGTTGCCGGTGTTCGCAAACCACTGGGGAAAGAAACTTGATTTGCGTTGATGCCAATTCCGGCAACAATGCAGCCTTCAGTGAGATGAGTCAGAATTCCGGCAACTTTCCGCTCATGAATTAACACATCATTAGGCCAACGCAGATCGCAGATCAGTTCGGTTGATTTCTGAATGGCTTCGGCAGTAGCAAGCCCCAGGACAAGGCTTGCAATCGGCAAACTGCCTGGTTTGAGATTTAGTCGAAGGAGGATAGAACAATAGATGCCCGCGCCGGGCGGCGAAACCCAAGAGCGGCCGACCCTACCTATGCCGGCTGTCTGTTCGTCTGCAAGGACAACCGTGCCGTGCGGCGCGCCGGAACTAGCCAACCCACTCGCTTCAATCATCGTAGAAGCGACGCTTGCGTAGTAAAGCACAGGATTGCCAGGACGGGCGCGCTGAATTTGAGGCACGTTAAGAGGCATCTAGGCTTGCTCCATTTCGAGTCGAAAGCTGATGTCCACCGCAGTTGCGGAATGCGTAATTGCGCCGCAAGAAATGAAATCGGGACGAGCTTCGGCATACGCGCGGATATTCTCAAGCTGGATTCCGCCTGAAAGTTCTACAGTGGCACGACCGCGAATATAGCCGATCCATTGGGCGGCTTCAGCGGGCGTAAGATTGTCCAGCAAAAGATGCTTTGCACCGCATTCGAGGGCTTCATCGAGTTCCGCGCGCGTTCGGACTTCTATCTCCACCGGGCCATTGAACCCAGCAACGCGTTGCAACGCGGCGCGCACACCGCCAGCCGCAGTGATGTGATTGTTCTTGATCAGGACGGCATCGAAGAGTCCTTTGCGATGATTGGTGGCCCCACCCGCCGCTGCGGCCATCTTCTCCAAGTGACGCAGTCCAGGCGTCGTCTTTCGCGTATCGAGAACTTTGACGCCGGTTCCCTTGACCGCGTCCACATGTTTGCGGGCGACTGTTGCGACCCCGCTGAGGCGTTGCAGGAAGTTGAGTGCAACACGTTCGCATTCAAGCAACGTCCTGGCGCGCCCCGAAACTACCGCAATGTTTTCTCCCTGAGAAAGTTTGGCCCCACTGGCCGTGAGCAGTGAAACTTGAGCACCGCCGCGCGCACCATAGATCACAGGCAGCAATTCGACGCCCGCCAAAACCAGGGATTGTTTGGCGATAAAAGTACCTTGCGCCTGACGCTCAACCGGCACGGTTAAGGCTGACGTTATGTCGCCTGATCCAATATCCTCAGCGAGCGCGAGATCAACAATTTCGCGAATTGAAGGATGCGAGACATCGAACATCTTTTTATTCGAAGTTGTCCAGCAGCTCGCGATTTTTCTTGAGTTGCGCCTGATATTCGGCGAGCTTGGCGCGCATACTCTCGATCACGTGCGCAGGCGCCTTGCTGACGAAGGTATGGTCATTGAGCTGACGAGATTGCGTGACGATCGCTTTCTCAAGACGTGCGTTGTCCTTTTCGAGGCGAAGCCGCGAAGCGCCGTTCGATTGAGAATCGAGTGCAATCGTCAGGGTAAACGGAAGCGCAACGTCCGTGCTCTCCACCATGGCCGTTTGCGTAATCTTCAGCTTCGCCAGACTCTCAATAACGGTGAGGTCGGAGCGCGATAAAAGGCCATCTCGCAAATGGAGCGTGGATTCAAGCTGCAGCTTCGGGTCTATTTTGCGATCTGCGCGAATTTCACGAGCGTTAGTGACAATGCGCTGGATAAGGCGAAATTCTTCTACTTTTTTGTTTTCAGACCAAGAGCCTGACGGTTTCGGATACGGCGCCAGGGAAAGCGACTTCGCGTGCTCTGCCGGCGACACACTCATAAGCCGCTGCCAGAGCTCTTCCGTCACAAAAGGCATGAACGGATGCAAGAGCCGAAGCATGCGTTCATATACGGAAAGCGCGTGCGAGTCGAACTGGAGCTTCTTTACCTCGAGATACCAATCGCAGAATTCTTTCCACACAAAATCCCAGAGCGCCTGAGCAGCCTCGTGATAGCGATGCGCCTTGAGAGCGTCGTCAACTATGGCGGCACAAGAGTTCAATCGTTCTTCTATCCACACATCTTCCGTGGAAAGCGAGCCGGTTGATTCTTTAGGATCCCAACTATCGATCCCCGAACGCTCCATGTTCATAAACAACAGACGCGAAGCATTCCAAAGCTTGTTGGCGAAAGCTCGAGCCGACTCAATACGATCGGTTTTAAGAGCAATGTCGGCGCCTGGAGCAGCAGAAATCAGGAGCGCAATGCGGCAAGCGTCGGTACCGTAGCGCTCAATCAAATCGAGCGGATCTACAACGTTACCTTTAGTCTTGGATATTTTTTGACGCTCTGCGTCGCGCACGAGTCCGTGCAAATGTACTTCGCGAAAAGGCACGTCACCTGTGCATTCAATGCCGAGCATGATCATGCGCGAAACCCAGAAGAACAGAATGTCAAAGCCGGTGATGAGCAGAGACGTGGGGTAAAAGGTCCGAAGATCTTCCGTATCGTCGGGCCAACCAAGAGTGGAAAACGGCCACAGCCCTGAACTAAACCAGGTATCGAGGACGTCGCTATCCTGCTCGACTTCCGTCGAATGACATTTTGGACATAGCGCCGGCGTTTCGCGGGCGACCGTGATTTCCTGGCAGTTGTGGCAATGCCATGCCGGAATGCGATGCCCCCACCAAAGCTGCCTGGAAATACACCAATCGCGGATGTTCTCCATCCACTGAAAGAAGATAATTTCGCGATCGTCGGGAACGAACCGGATCTTGCCGCTGCGAACTGCTTCCATGGCTTTCGCGGCAAGCGGCTTCATGCGCACGAACCACTGGGTTGAAACCAGAGGCTCAATGATTGTCTTGCAACGATCGCATTTAGCGATGCTGACTGTATAGGGTTCGGTTTTGACAAGCTCACCCGATTGTTCAAGCGCAGCCACAATTCGTTTGCGAGCTTCAAACCGGTCCAGGCCCGCGTATGGACCAGCCGCATTTGTCATGCGCGCGTCTTCGCCAATCACTTTGACGAAAGGCAGCTTGTGACGTTTGCCAACCTCAAAATCATTTGGATCATGTGCGGGCGTCACTTTGACGACCCCGGTACCAAATGCGGGATCGGCAAGCGGGTCCGCGATAATCGGAATTTCGCGGCCGAGTATCGGCAGAATCGCGGTCGTGCCGTGCAGATGGAGATAGCGTTTGTCTTCGGGATGCACGACAAGCGCGGTGTCGCCAAGCATTGTTTCAGGGCGCGTTGTGGCTACTATAAGCGCTTCGCCGGAACCGCGTATTTGATAACGAATATGCCAAAGGTAACCTTCGATTGCTTCGTGCGCGGTTTCGACGTCAGAGATAGCGGTCTGACAGCGAGGGCACCAGTTAACCATGTACTCGCCGCGATAGATGAGGCCTTTGTCCCAAAGCCGCACAAACGTTTCACGCACGGCGCGTGAAAGACCGGGGTCCATGGTGAAGCGCTCGCGCGACCAGTCGACACTCGCGCCTTCGCGGCGGATTTGATGGTTGATCCGGCCGCCATATTCTTCTTTCCATTGCCAGACGCGGCGTTCGAATTCTTCGCGGCCTAGCTGTTTGCGGGTAAGACCTTCAGAGGCGAGTTGGCGCTCCACAACCATTTGCGTGGCGATGCCGGCATGATCGGTACCGGGCAGCCACAATGTGATTTCGCCCTGCATCCGATGCCAGCGGACCGCAACATCCATGATGGTGTGTTCGAGCATGTGCCCGATGTGAAGCGATCCTGTTACGTTGGGGGGCGGAATGACGAGTGAAAAGGTACGGCCCGTGTTTTCTGAACGCGCATCGTGGGCACCAGACGCCCTGCGCGCTTGTGCCCATTTGGCGTCGACTTGAAAGATGCCCGACTCGATCCACCATTGAGCCCAATGCGGTTCGAAGCGTTGCGGCTCATATACTTTCTCAAGCTGCATGGAAATTTCAGCGTAGCAATTGGAGCGGGGCCGAGGATTTGCGAGATATCAGTTGGGTAAGTATCGAAAAATCACGGGGGGACAAGGGGGCGAGGCGGCACCGGCGGGAGCGCCGGTATCGCGCCAACCGCAACGAGCCTTGACCCAAAAGATAGTAGCGGCCATGTTGGAGCCCGATTTTGCGGCTTGGTAGAGAGTACCAAGAACCTCCCGATTGCCCTGTGCAACGCCCTGCGCCAACTCGACTTTAAAGAGCCGGCGCAATTTCTTAATCGGCAACTGCAGTTTTGCCGCTATATCTTCATCGCTTGTGCCGCATTCGGCGAGTGAGCGCACTTCGGCGCGATTTTCGGGTGTTGGCATAAATAGGAGCCGTCCCATGATGTTGTTTTCTCTCCTGGTTTGGATGATTAGTGACCTGCCGCAGCGAGTTCTCACGATCGCACTCGAACAGGCGTTTATAAAAGTCTGATTCGCAATCGGCCCGCAGCTTGACAAGCTGCCCCACATGGCATCTTTTCTCGGGCGACAGGCCATTAGGGACACCACGCGCGAGCAACGCCCGCACGCACGCCGCAGGATTCCGATTCTGTAATTTTCAGGCCGCTATTTTGGAGTTTTGCGGCGGAATAAAGCGCTCCATTTTGCCCGCCGCAGCGATGGCGCGGAGAATTGCGTTCGATTGTTCACGCTCTGCGCGGGATGCGGCGGCTGCAAGCTTGTGCGGATGCAGTTCCGTTTTGCGCTTTTCATCGGCT